>Ga0184637_10000162_pt1 | contig 47217 bp, 48 predicted proteins | sample PLM3_127_b2_FD_133143 | JGI IMG/M metagenome (GOLD analysis project Ga0184637, IMG submission 133143) | Groundwater sediment microbial communities from an aquifer in East River, Colorado, USA - PLM3_127_b2 | ecosystem: Environmental > Terrestrial > Soil > Riparian zone | place: USA: East River...
GCCTCGGGAACGCGGTCCATGCCGCCGCGACCGCGCTCGGCCTCGCCGCCGTGCTCGCGTCCTCGCCCCTCGCCTTCTCCGGCGTGCGCTGGCTCGGCGCGGGCTACCTCCTCTACCTCGCGGGCCGCAAGCTCGCCGGCCGCGAGCCGGCGCCGGGCGACCTCGCCGGTGCGGCGGCGCCGCCGGGGCGCGCGGTGCTCGGCCAGGCGTTCCTCGTGGCGGTGCTCAACCCCAAGACCGCCCTCTTCTTCCTGGCCTTCCTGCCCCAGTTCGCGGACCCGGCCCGCGGCGCGCTCGCCTTCCAGCTGCTCCTGCTGGGCGGGCTGTTCGTGGCGGTCGCCGTGGCGACCGATAGCCTCTACGCGCTGCTCGCGGGCGCCATCGGCGGCTTCCTGCGGCGTCACCCCGGCTTCGGAGCCTGGGAGCGCCGGATCTCCGCCCTCGTCTACGCCGGCCTCGCCGCGGTCGCGGCGCTCGGAGGCAGACATGGCGGCTGACCGGCGCGCGGTCACCGGCGTCCTCTTCATCGCCCTCTCGTCGCTCGGCTTCTCGAGCATGGCCGTGTTCGCGCGGCACGCCTACGCGGCGGGCGTGGACACCGCCACGCTGCTCCTCCTCCGCTTCACCCTCGCCGGGGCGATCCTCTGGGTGACCGCCTTCGCGCGCCGGCGGGAGCTCCCGCGCGGGCGCGCGCTGCTCGTGCTCGCCGGCATGGGCGCCGTCGGCTACGCGGGTCAGGCCTTCAGCTTCTTCACGGCCCTCTCGCTCGGCTCCGCCGGCCTCGCGGCGCTGCTCCTCTACACCTACCCGGCGCTCGTCGCGATCCTCTCGCGGCTGATCCTGCGCCACCCGCTGACGCGGGTGCAGCTCGGCGCGATCGCCATGGCGCTCGCCGGGAGCGCGCTCACGATCGGCCGCGCGCCGGACGGGACCGCGCTCGGCGTCTTCTTCGGGCTCCTCGCCGCGCTCATCTACGCGGGATACATCCTCACCGGGAGCCGGCTCCCCGCCGGGGGGAGCGCGTCGGCCTCCTCGGCGATCGTCATCAGCGCCGCAGCGGCCGTCTACGGCGTGGTCGGCCTCACGCGCGGGCTGCACCTCCCGCAGACCGCCGCGGGCTGGCTCGCGATCGCCGCCATCGCCGTCCTCGGCACGGCCGTGGCGATCGCCTTCTTCCTCGCGGGGCTGGATCGCCTCGGGCCGGTGCGCGCGTCGGTCTACTCGACGCTCGAGCCCGTCTTCACGCTGCTCCTCGCGGGGCTCTTCCTCGGCGAGGCGATCACCCCGCTCCGCGCGGCGGGCGGCGCGCTCATCCTCGCCGCCGTCGTGATCCTCGCCCGCGTGGACGCGGCGCGCACGCCCGCCCCGGCATGAGCCCCGACACCGCCAGGACCCGCCGGGCGGGCGTCGGCTACGCGGCGGCGGCCTACCTGTCCTGGGGGCTCTTCCCCCTCTACTTCCGCGCGCTCAAGGGCGTCCCCGCGCCCGAGGTGCTCGCGCACCGGATCACGTGGTCCGCCGCGTTCCTCGTGATCGTGGTCACCGCGCTGCGCCGCTGGCCGCAGGTGCTCCGGCTCGTTCGCTCGCCGCGCACGCTCGCCGCCCTCGCGGCGAGCGCGGTCTTCATCTCCACCAACTGGCTCGTCTACATCTGGGCGGTGAACGCGGGCCACGTGCTCGAGGCGAGCCTCGGGTACTTCGTGAACCCGATCGTCACCGTGCTGCTCGGCGTCGTCTTCCTGCGTGAGCGGCTCGGACGCCGGCAGCGGGCCGCGGTGGCCCTCGCCGCCGCGGGCGTGCTCGTGCTCGTGGTGCGTGCCGGCCGCGTGCCCTGGGTCGCCCTCGCGCTCGCCGTGACGTTCGGCCTGTACGGGCTCGTCCGGAAGCAGGTCCGCGCCGACGCGGTGGACGGACTGCTCGTCGAGGTCGGGCTGCTCGCCCCGATCGCGCTCGCGTTCCAGGGGGTGCTCGCGACGAGCGGCACCTCCCAGTTCAGCGCGACCCTGCGCTTCACGCTGCTCCTCGCCGCGAGCGGCATCGTGACCGCGATGCCGCTCATCTGGTTCGCGAACGCCGTCGCGCGCCTCCGGCTTTCGACGGTCGGGATCCTCCAGTACCTGAACCCGACGGCGCAGCTCGCGATCGCCGTGTTCCTCTTCGGCGAGGCGTTCACCGTCACGCACGCGCTGGCGTTCGGGTGCATCTGGGCCGCCCTCGCGCTCTACTCGCAGGCCGTGCTGCGGCCCGGAGAGGCGGCGCGGAGCGGCGGCGCGGGACTCGTGGGGCGTCAGGCCCCGCGCCCGCCCAGGTAGGCCTTCTGCACCTCCGGGTCGGCGGCCAGCTCCGCGGCCGGCCCCTCCCGCACGATGCGCCCCACCTCGAGCACGTAGCCGCGGTGCGCGAGGCGGAGGGCGGCGCGGGCGTTCTGCTCCACCAGCACGACCGTGATCCCGCGCTCGTTGATCTCGCGGATGGTCCGGAAGATGGCCTGCACGAGGAGCGGGGCGAGGCCGAGCGACGGCTCGTCGAGGAGGAGCACCTGCGGCTTCGCCATCAGCGCCCGCCCGATGGCCAGCATCTGCTGCTCTCCTCCCGAGAGCGTGCCCGCGAGCTGGCTCCGCCGCGACTCCAGCACCGGGAAGAGCCGGTGGACGAGCGCGGCCGCCTCGCGGATGCCCTCCTCGTCGCGCCGCGTGAAGGCGCCCAGCATGAGGTTCTCGCGGACGGTCAGCGCGCCGAAGATGCGCCGCCCCTCCGGCGCGTGCGCGAGCCCCATCCGCACGAGCGCGTGGGCCGGGACCGCGTGGATGGGCCGGCCGGCGAGCAGGATCTCGCCCGCGGCCGGGCGGAGCAGGCCGCTCACCGCCTTGAGCGTGGTGGTCTTGCCGGCGCCGTTCGCCCCGAGGATGGCGACGATCTCGCCCGGCGCGACCCGCAGGTCGACCCCGTGGAGCGCCTCGACGGCGCCGTAGCGGACGGTGAGCCCCCGCAGCTCGAGCATCGGGGCGGCGCCGGGCGCGGGGGCCGTCACGGCGACTCCGTGCCGAGGTAGGCCTCGATCACCTTCGGGTCGGCCTGGATCTGCGCGGGGGTCCCTTCGGCGATCTTCTCCCCGTACTCGAGCACCACGATCCGCTCGCAGGCCCGCATGACGAGGCTCATGTCGTGCTCGATGAGGAGCACGGTGATGCCGCGCGCGCGGATGCGCCCCACGAGCGCCACCAGCTCGTCCGTCTCGTGCTCGTTCATGCCGCCCGCCGGCTCGTCCAGCACCAGCAGCTTCGGGTCGGTGGCGAGGGCCCGGGCGATCTCGAGCCGCCGCTGGTCGCCGTGCGAGAGGTTCCGCGCCAGCTCGAGCGCGCGCGCCGAGAGCCCGACGAAGGCGAGCTCGGCCTCGCTGCGCGCCAGCGCGTCCCGCTCCTCGCGGACCACGCCCGGCGTGCGGAGCAGCGCGCCGAGGAGCCCCGCCCGCGTGCGGCAGTGGCGGCCGGCGAGGACGTTCTCGAGCGCGGTCAGCTCCTGGAAGAGCCGGATGTTCTGGAAGGTGCGGGCGATCCCGCGCGCCACGATCCGGTGGGTGCGCAGCCCCTTCACCGACCGTCCCTCGAAGCCGATCTCCCCCCGGTCCGCCCGGTACTGGCCGGTGATGAGGTTGAAGGTCGTGGTCTTGCCAGCGCCGTTCGGGCCGATGAGCCCGACCACCGATCCCGCCGGCACGTCGAAGGAGACGTCCGCGACGGCGGCGAGGCCGCCGAAGGTCTTCGAGACCCCGCGCAGCTCGAGGAGCGCGCTCACGGCCCGCCCTCCGCCGCGCCCGCGCGCGGGGCCGGGCTCGCCGCCGCGCGGAAGCGGCGCGCGCGCACGGGGAGGAGCCCCTGCGGCCGGACCACCATCATCACCATCATGAGCAGGCCGAAGACGAGCATGCGGGCCGAGGCGAGGCCGCGGAAGAGCTCCGGCAGCACCACCACCAGCGCCGCCCCCACCACCACGCCGGGGATGGAGCCTGCGCCGCCCAGGATCACCATCAGGAAGACCAGCACCGACTCCCAGAACGAGAAGGACTCGGGTGAGATGATGGTCATCTTGGCGGCGTACAGTGTGCCCGCCATGCCCGCCCACCCCGCGCCGAGCGCGAAGGCGAGCAGCCGGTAGCGGGCGGTGTTCACGCCGCTCCCCTCGGCCGCCACCGCGTCCTCGCGCAGGTAGGCGAGCGCGCGCCCGAAGCGGGACTGCTCGAGGCGGTGGAACAGGAACACGGTGAGCGCGACGAAGCCCCAGATCAGATACAGGAACTCGTGGGGCCGGCGGATCCGCCAGCCGAACAGCGTGGGCCGCGCGATCCCGAAGATGCCGTTCGCGCCGCCGGTGAGCCCCCACGGATCGTTCACGAGCAGGATGCGGACGATCTCGCCGACGCCGATGGTGACGATGAGCAGGTAGTCGCCGCGCAGGTGGACGACCGGCCGGGCGACGAGGGCCGCGAAGGCGGCCGCCACCAGCCCCGCCACCGGCAGGGCCAAGAGGATCGGCACCTGGAAGCGCGTGCTCAGGATCGCCCCGGTGTACGCCCCGACCGCGTAGAACGCCGCCTGCCCCATGTTGAAGAGCCCCGCGTCGCCCAGGATGACGTTCAGCGAGAGGGCGAGGAGCACGTACAGGCCGACGTTGTTCAGCACGTCGAGGAAGTAGGCGTCGAGGACCAGCGGCGACGCGGCGAGCAGCGCCGCGACGGCCAGGTACCCGATGGCGAGGCGGCGGCTCACCCGTCAGACCTTCTCGGCCACGCGCTCGCCGAGCAGGCCGGACGGGCGGACGATGAGGACGAGGATCAGCACGAAGAAGGCGATGCCGTCCTTCCAGGAGTGGGACAGGTACGCCGCGCCGAGCGCCTCGACGACGCCGAGCAGGAGCCCACCGACCATCGCCCCCGGGATGTTGCCGATGCCGCCCAGGATGGCGGCGGTGAAGGCCTTCATCCCGTAGACCCAGCCCATGGTGAAGCTGATCTGGCCGTAGTAGAGGCCGACGAGCAGCCCCGCCGCGCCCCCCAGCGCCGGGCCGATGACGAACACCAGGAGCACGACGCGGTTCACGTCGATGCCCATGAGCCGGGCCGCGTCCTGGTCGATGGCCGCGGCGCGGATGGCGGTGCCGACGCGGGTCTTCTGCACGAACAGGAAGAGCACCGCCATCATCGTGATCGACACGCCGAACACCGCGAGGCGCAGCACCGGGATCTCGAGGCCCAGGATCTCCACGGAAGTCTGAGGGAGGATGTCCGGGTAGACCTGGTAACGCGCGCCGTAGATCAGCATGAGCGCGTTCTGCAGGAAGATCGACGCGCCGAGCGCCGAGACCACGGCGGAGAGGCGCGGCGAGCTGCGCAGGGGGCGGTACGCGGCGCGCTCCAGGAGCGCGCCCAGGACGGCGACGAGCCCCATCACCATCACCGCCAGCACGAGCAGCCCCGCGGCGAGCCCGAGCCGGTCCTGGAGCGCGAACGAGCCGAGGAGGGTCAGACCGAGATAGGCACCATAGGTGAACAGGTCGCCGTGCGCGAAGTTGATGAGCCGCAGCACCCCGTACACCATCGTGTAGCCGAGCGCGATGAGGGCGTAGATGCTCCCCACCGCGAGACCGTTCACGAGCTGCTGGACGAGCTCCTCCATCGGATCCCCGGCGGGCGTGGACGCGGGGCGGGCCCGGCGGGCCCGCCCCGGCGTGGGGACGCTACGGCTGCAGCACGAAGCCGCCGGCCGCGTCGACCTGGTAGACGCGGTACAGCTCGCCCACGCGGTCGCCCTTCCCGTTGAACGAGATCTTCCCGGTGAACCCCGGGAAGTCCTTGAGCTGCGTGGTGAGGTACGTCCGGATCGCCGGGGCGGTCGCGGACCCGCCGCCCTCGATCGCCTTCGCCACCACCCGGAAGCCGTCGCCGGCGAGCACGCCGTAGATCGAGCTCGGCGCCTCGCCGAACTTCTTCTGGTAGGCGGCGACGTACGCCTTGGCCTCGGGCGTGTCGAGGTCCTTCGGGACGGGGGGCGAGAGGAAGCGGAAGCCGGCGGCGGCCTCCTTGCCCGCGATCTTCACGAGGTCGGGGTTGTTGATGGCGTCCCCGCCGACGAACGGCACCTTCCAGCCCATCTGCCGCTTCTGCTTCAGCAGGAGCCCGGCCTCCGGGTAGTAGCCCGTGAAGAAGACGATGTCCGGGCCGGCCGTCTTGAGCTTCGTGAGGATGGTCGAGTAGTCCTGCTCCTTGGGCGTGAGCGCGTCGAAGAAGACCACGTTCGCCTTGGCGGCCTTGAGGATGGCGTGGATCTCGTCGGCCAGCCCCTTCGAGTAGGCCGAGTTGTCGTGCAGGAGCGCGATCCGCTTCGCGCCGGCCTTCTGGATCACGGCGGCGGCCACCCGCCCCTGCTCGTCGTCGCGCGGGCAGGTCCGGAAGAAGTGCTTGAGCCCCTTCTCGGTGAGGCGGACGGCGGTGGAGCCGTTCGCGACCTGCACGATGTCGGCCTCGTCGAAGATGGCCTGCGAGGCCTCCGTGACGGCGGAGCCGTACGTGCCGATCACGGCGACGACGCCCTTCGTGGTGAGCCGCTGGGCGGCGAGGGAGGCGGTGCGCGGGTCGCCGCCGTCGTCCTCGACGATCACCTCGACCTGCTTGCCGAGGAGGCCGCCCTTCGCGTTCTGCTCGGCGGCCAGCAGCTCCACGTTCCGCTTCATCTCCTGCCCCTCGCTCGCCCAGGGGCCGGTGATCGGGGCCATGAGGCCGACCTTGACGGTATCCGCCGCGCGGGCGGAGCCGACCGTGGCGAGAGCGAGCCCGAGGGCCGCGAGGGTGCGCGTCATCCGGTTCATCGTTCCTCCTTGAAGGGGTTCGGGGATCCTAGCCTCAGTCGAGGGAGCAGCGGGCGATGAAATTCAGGCGGACGAGGTGACCGTCTCGCCCGCGAGGGTCGCCGGTCGCCCGGATGCCCTGCGTGCCGAGGTCGAGCTCAGGGTCCTCCGGGCCGAGGCCCGCCGGCGGTCAGTGGGTGATCTGCCCGAGGAAGGCGCGGATCCGGTCGTGCTGCTGGCGGTCGAAGAAGGCGTCGGGAGGCGCCTCCTGCAGGAGGCAGCCGTGATCGAAGAAGAGGATCCGATCCCCCACGTCGCGCGCGAAGCGCATCTCGTGGGTGACCACGATCATCGTCATGCCGGAGCGGGCGAGGTCCTTCATCACGTCGAGCACCTCGTTGATCATCTCGGGATCGAGGGCGCTCGTCGGCTCGTCGAAGAGCATCACCTTCGGCTGCATCGCGAGCGAGCGCGCGATGGCGACGCGCTGCTGCTGGCCGCCGGAGAGCTGGAACGGGTGCTTGTGCGCGTGGGCCTCGAGGCCGACGCGGCGGAGCAGCTCGAGCGCCTGGCGGCGCGCCTCCGCGCGCGGCGTGCCGCGTACGCGCCGCGGCGCGAGCGAGACGTTCTCGAGGGCGGTGAGGTGGGGGAAGAGGTTGAACTGCTGGAAGACCATGCCCACCTCGCGCCGGATCGCGTCGAGGTGCCGGACGCTGTCGTCGAGCTCGATCCCGTCCACCACGATCCGCCCGGCATCGTGCTTCTCGAGCCGGTTCAGCATGCGGAGGAAGGTGGACTTCCCGGAGCCGGAGGCCCCGACGATGACCGCCACCTCGCCCTCGAAGAACCGCGTGGTGACCTCGCGGACGACCGTCACGTCGCCGAAGCGCTTCGAGACGCCCCAGGTCTCGATGAGCGGGGTGCGGTCGGATGCGGGCGGGGGCGTGGCCATCGCGGTCACCGGCCCCGCTGCTCGATGTCGAGCCGCGCCTCGATGGCGCCCGAGATCTGCGTGAGCACGGTGGTGAGGACGAGGTAGATGCCGGCGGTGGTGAAGAAGACCGGCACCGGCTGGAACGTGGACGCCTGGACGCGCCCCCCGATGTTGGTGATCTCGACCACGCCGATGACGTAGGCGAGCGAGCTGTCCTTGAGCAGCGCGACCACGTTGTTCACGAGCGGCGGGAGGGAGATCTTGAACGCCTGCGGGAAGACCACGTCGAGGAAGGTGCGGATCGGCGAGAGGCCGAGCGAGCGCGCCGCCTCGGTCTGGCCCTTCGGGACGGCGACGATGCCGGCGCGGATCGCCTCGGCGTTGTAGGCGCCCACGTTCACCGCGAGCGCGAGCGCGGCGGAAGAGAAGTCGGAGAGCTGGACGGGCACGATGAGCGGCAGCGCGAAGTAGACGAAGAGCACCTGCACGAGCAGCGGCGTGCCCCGGATCACCCAGACGTAGAACGCCGCCGCCCAGCGGATCGGCGCGAACGGCGCGAGCTTGGCGACGGCCGCGAGCACGCCGATGGCGACGCCCGCGAGACCGGACACGACCGTCAGCCAGACGGTCGTGCGCGTGCCCTCCCCGAACTCCTCGGCCACGGGGCCGATGGGCTCGGGGAGGAGCGCGAGTGGCTTCGCGATGAGCCACATCACGAGCACGAGCGCGATCGACGCCGCGACGATCGTCGCGGTGCTGCGCTGCTCACGGCTCCAGCCGCGCGGCCAGAGGGCGAGGACGTCGCTCATCAGGTCAGCGGTGCCCGGCGGGCCGGTGCGCCTACCGGCAGCGGATGTCCTCCTTCAGGTACTTCTTCGAGATCGCCTCGTACGTCCCGTCGGCCATGATCTCGGCGAGCGCCTTGTCCACGGCGGCGACGAGCGAGGTGTTGCCCTTCTTCACCGCCGTCGCGATCTTCTCGACGAAGACGAAGCCGCCCATCGTGAGGCCGTCGGCGGGGGAGGCCTCGATCGCCTCCTTCGCGACGAAGCGATCCGTCACCCACGCGTCCACGCGCCCCGCGACGAGCGCCGACCGGGCGTCGGTGTCCTTGGGGAAGTTCTTCACGTTCTTCACTCCGGGGAGCTTCTTCACGGACTCGAGGTACGTGGTCCCGGTCTGCACGGCGACGGCCTTCCCGGCGAGGTCGGCGGGGGTCTTGATGGCCGGGTTCTTGGTCACGATCACGCCGCCCGAGCAGTAGTGGGGCGCGGTGAAGCTGACGGCCTTGGAGCGCTCCGGCGTGATCGCGAACGAGGCGAGCACCATGTCCCACCGGTCCTGCTGCAGGCCGGAGAGCAGCGCGTCGAAGCTGAGGCTCTTCCACTCGATCGCGAGGCCCATCTTCTTCGCGAGCGCCTCGGCGACGTCCACCTCGAAGCCGGTGAGCTTCGACCCCTCGAAGAAGTTGAACGGAGGGAAGGCGCCCTCCGTCGCGACGACGATCTTCCCGGACTGCTTGATCTCGTCGAAGGTGCGGGCCTCGGCGCGGACGGCGGCGAGGGCCAGCGTCAGGACAGCGATCTTGGACAGGGTCTTCATCGTGGCTCCGAGGGCGAGGAAGGCGCGCGGCGACGACGCAGCGAGTCAGAGACGCGGACCGGGTAGCGGGTCGGGTTCGCATCGGGGTGGTAGCCCGGCCGACACGGGATGTCAACGCGCCACTGCGGTTCTCCCTCCGTGAAGGTCGGGCGGGGTCCCTCCCCGCCCCGGCGGCGTCTCAGGGCGGCCCCTCCGTGCGCCGGACGAGCGCCTCGAGGAAGTGCAGGACCGCCGCGACGCGCGCGCTGGAGCGGAGGTCGGCGTGCGTGACGAGCCACATCTCGCTCGGAGGCGCCTCGAGGCGCGGCAGCACGTTCACGAAGCGGGGGTTGCCGCGCACCGCGCTCGTGGTGAGGAGCGCGACCCCTGCGCCCGCCTCGCACGCGGCGTGGAGCGACGTGGTGGTGCTCGTGCGCACGGCGATGCGGGCCTCGGGCGCGAGCCGAGTGAACCACGCCTGCGCCCGCATCCGGTCCATCTCGCGGTCGAAGATGACGAGGTCGTGCTGGGCGAGGTCGCGCGCGGTCCTCGGCGTCCCGCGCCGGGCGAGGTACGAGGGCGCGGCGTAGAGGGCGTAACGCTCCGTCCCGATGCGGCGCGCGACGAGCGACTTCTCCCGCGGCCGGAACAGGCGGAGCGCGACGTCCGCCTCGCCGCGCGTGAGGTCGAGCACCCGGACGCTCGCCACGACCTCGACCGAGAGCCCGGGGTGCTCCTCCAGGAAGGCGGGCAGCGCAGGGGAGAGGACGAAGGCGCCGAAGCCGTCGCCGCAGGTGATGCGCACCGTGCCGGTGGGCCGGGCGTCGGCGCCCGACAGCTCGCGCTCCGCGTCCTGCACCTCGGCCTCGATCCGCTCGGACCGCGGGATGAGCGCGCGCGCGGCACGCGTCGGCGCGAGGCCGTCGGGGGTACGGGCGAAGAGCCTCACCCCGAGCGCCTCCTCGAGCGCGGCGAGGCGCCGCCCCACCGTGGTGGGAGCGACGCGCAGCACACGCGCGGCGCCGGCGTGGGAGCCGGCGCGCTGGATGGCCAGGAAGACGCGGAGATCGCTCCACTCGAGGGTCGGCACGGCGTGCATTATTGCGCGCCCGGCGTGCACGTTCATGCAGTTCCGGCGGGACGGTCCCCGCGGCATGCTTCTCCACGACGGCGGGAAGGTCCCGCCGGCACCTGGAGGCTCGGTCATGAAGTTGCGCGGCACGAGGAACACGGAACGGCAGGAGTGGGAGCTCGACCGGGACGCCACGGTCCGGCTCCATGCGGGCCCGGGCGGGGTGGTCGTCCGCGCGGTCCGCGGGACGGTGCTCGTCACCCGCGAGGGCGACCTGGAGGATCACGTGCTCGAGGCCGGCGAGACGCTGCTCATGACCGGCAAGGGGCTGGTGGTCGCCTGGGCGCTCGCGCCTGCGTTCCTCACCGTCGAGCACGCGCCCCGCGGCCTGCTGCCGGGCGCCCACCAGCCCGCCCGCGCCGCGGCGTAGCCTCACCCGCCTCGCAGCGCGGCGAGCGCGGCGCCGAGGTCGTCCGGCAGCGGCGCCTCGAGGACCATCGGCGCGCCGGACGCGGGGTGCGCGACCTCGAGCCGGGCGGCGTGCAGCGGCGTACGCGCGAGGAGCGGCGCGCCCGCGGCGCCGAGCAGCGGCCCGGGATCGCCGTAGTCGGGGTCGACCGCGAGCGGGAAGCCGGCGCCGGCGAGGTGCACGCGGATCTGGTGTGTGCGGCCCGTCTCGGGGAGCGCCTCGACGAGCGCGAGGGGGCCGGCTCCGGCGGGCGCGGCGAAGCGCTCGAGGGTGCGGACCACCGTGAGCGCGGCCTTGGCGCGCGGGTCCCCGGGCGCGGCCGCGCGCATCCGCCCGCGGCGGGCGGGGACGAGCGGGGCATCGAGCCGGAGCTCGGGCGGCGGGTCACCGCGGACGAGCGCGAGGTAGCGCTTGCGGGGCTCGCCGCGATCGAACGCGAGGTTGAGCGCGCGGTGGGCCGCCGCGGTCCTGGCGAAGAGCAGCACGCCGGTGGTGCCGCGGTCGAGCCGGTGGACCACCCAGAGCCGGCCGTGGGCCGCCTCGAGCTCCTCGCGCAGGCTCGGCTCGGCGGTGCTGCGTCCCGGGATGACGATCCGGCCGGCCGGCTTGTCGACCGCGAGGACGTCGGCGTCGGCGTGGAGGACGGGGATCACGGGGCGCTCGGCGCGGCGCCGCTCAGATGACCTTGCGCGCCGGGACGACCTTCACCGGCCCGAACCGCTCGAGCGACCGCGCGATCTGCTTCGCGGGCCCGACCGCCACGACGACCCGCCGCTCGAGCGGGAAGTACCGGTCCGCGACGGCCTGGCACTGTGCCGGGCTGACGGCGCGCACCCGGTCGCGGAACTCGGTGATCTCGGCCTCGGGCAGCCCGTACAGCGCGAGGTCGGCGAGCTTCTCGGCGAGCTGATCGTGCGTCTCGAGGGAGAGCGGGAAGAGGCCGCACAGGTAGTTCCGGGTGCGCTCGAGCTCCTCCTCCGAGGGCCCCTCGTCGCGGAAGCGGCGCGCCTCGTCGAGCGTGACCTCCACGATCTCCGCGGTCGTCTCCACCTTGGTGAACGTCGAGACGACGTAAAGGCCGGCCACGGCGCTCGTCGCGAACCGGCTCCGCACGCCGTAGGAGAGCCCGCGGTTCACCCGGATCGCCTCCATGAGCCGCGAGGTGAACCCGCCGCCGAGGAGCGCGCTCGCCACGATCCCCGGGAAGTAGTCGGGGCTGCTGCGCGGGAAGCCCTGCGAGGCGACGCGGACCTGCGTCTGCGTGACGTCCGGCTTGTCGACGACGACCACCGCGGTCTCGAGCGGCGCCGGCGCGGGCAGCGCGGCGCTCGGGCCGTTCGCGCCCGACCAGCCCCCGAAGCGGCGGCGCGCGAGCCGGAGCGTCTCGGGCACGTCCACGTTGCCGACCACCACCAGCACGCCCTCGCCCGGCCGGTAGTGGCGCCGGTGGAAGCCGGTCACGTCACCGCGCGTCACGGCGCCGAGGTCGCGGGAGCGCCCCTCGGGCGAGTGCGCGTACGGGTGATCGCCGTAGGCCGCCTCGAGCATGGCGCGGTCCGCCACCACCCCCGGCTCGTCGAGATCGTGCGCGAGCGACGCCACCTCCCGCCGCCGGAGCCGCTGCACCTCCGCGGCCGGGAAGATCGGCGCCGAGGCGAGGTCCGCGAGCACGTCCATGCAGCGCGAGAGCACCTCCACCGGCGCGGACAGGCCGAAGTAGGTGGCGTCCTCGTCGACGCCGGCGCCGAGCTCCGCGCCGAGCGACTCGACGAGGAGGTCGATCTCGGGCCCGGTGCGCCGGCGCGTGCCGCGCCGCGCCGCGAGCGCGACGAGGTGGGCGAGCCCGCTGCGGCGCGTGGGGTCGAGCGACGAGCCACCGCGGAGCACGAGGCGCACCGCGGCGAGGGGCACGCCCGGCCGCTCGGCCACCACGATCGAGAGCCCGCTGGGCAGCGTCTCGCGGTGGATGGGCGGCAGCGGGATCGGCGCCGTCACCGCGGACTTGGCGGCCGTCACGGCGTCGCCTCCGGGTCGAGCGTCACGACGCTGCGCCGCGAGGGCTGGAGGTACTCGCGCGTGACCCGGCGCACGTCCTTCGCTCCGACCGCGGCGTAGTGCTCGAGCGCCCTACCCGCCTCGCGCCAGTCGCCGAGCAGCGCCTCGGCCTGGCCGAGCGCGTGGGCGACCCCGTGGTGCGTGGCGAGCTCGTGCAGGATCGAGCTGCGGAGCAGCGCCTGCGCGCGGGCCACCTCGGCCGCGGACACGCCGCGCGAGGCGACCTTGTCGATCTCGCGCCAGAGCATCGCCTCGGCCGCCTCGCCGCTCGCGCCGGGCGCGAGCTCCACGAAGGCGAGGAAGACGCCCGGGTCGACCCGCCACCCCCAGCTCATGGAGACCGAGACCGCCACCTCGGACTCCTGCACCATCGAGCGCCGGAGCCGCGACGACTCGCCCACCGCGAGGCACACCTGCAGCACGTCGAGCGCGGCGGAGTCGGGGTTCCGCCCCGCCGGCGCGCGCCAGCCGGCCAGGATCGCCGGCGCGTGCGCCGGGTAGCGGACCACCGCGCGCCGCTCGCCGCGCTGGGGCGGCTCGCCCTGCGGCACGGGCGCGGGCGCCGGGCCCGCGGGGATGTCGCCGTAGTGGCGCTCGATGAGCGCGAGGGTCTCGTCCACGTCGAGGTCGCCCACCGCGTAGATCGCGGCGTTGCCGGGCGCGTAGTAGGTGCGGAAGTACTGCTCGCAGTCGGCGCGGGTGATCCGCGCGATGTCGTCCATCCAGCCGATGACCGGCCAGCGGTAGGGGTGGGCGAGGAAGACGAGCGACTCGAGCTGCTCCTCCATGAGGCCGAAGACGGAGTTCTCGGTCCGGAGCCGCCGCTCCTCCTTCACCACCTCGCGCTCCTGCTCGAGCGACTCGTCGGTGAGCCGGAGCGACCGCATCCGGTCCGACTCGAGGTCGACGACGGTCGCGAGCGCGTCGGAGGCGAAGTCCTCGTAGTAGGCGGTGACGTCGTTCGAGGTGTAGGCGTTGGAGTGGCCGCCGCGCGCCTCGAGCACGCGGTCGAACTCCTTCGGCCCGTACTTCGCCGCCCCGTTGAACATCATGTGCTCGAAGAGGTGGCTGATGCCGGTGATGCCCAGCCGCTCGTTGCGCGAGCCCACGTGGAAGAACGTGTAGTAGCTCAGGGTCGGCGCCGACCGGTCGGCGAGCAGGTGGACGCGCAGCCCGTTCGGCAGCGTGTGGGTCCGGACCTCGGCGAGATCGAGGACGGAGGCGGAGGCTCGGGGGCGCGGCATCGGGCCGCGAAGATAGTCTCGCCCGGACTGTGCGTCCATCGGAGCGGACGCGCGGCCGCCGGGCCGCGAGCGCGGCAGGCTTCGAGCGACCGCTGAAATATGCGCCCCCCGCGGGCCGTTTCGAGAACGGCGCCGCGACTCAGGGTCGGTGGATCTCTCGGGGGAGGCGCCCTAAACGACTTCGCCTGGATAGCCAGCTTTGACATCTCGACCCGACACCGAAGACGCCGCCCCGATGCCAGCCAAGACGACCAAGAACCAGCGTGACCCGCGCCGCGAGGAGCTTCGCCGCCTGGGAGATCGTGTTCGCGAACAGCGACGCAGCCAAGGCATGACCCAGGAAGCGCTCGCCGAGGCGCTCGACCTCTCGGTCGCCTACGTGAGCCTCATCGAGCGCGGCGGCCGGAACCCGCCGTACACGACCGTGGTGGCGATCGCCCGGGCCCTCGGGATCCCGACGTCGCAGATGATCGCCGAGTAGCTCCCGGTCCGGGGCAGCCGCGCGCGGCCGAGCGCCCGCCTTCAGGCGTCGAGCGGCCGGCCGCAGGAGGCGCAGCGCCCCGCGCGGCGTCGCAGCGGCAGGCCGCATCCCGGACAGCGCTTCACCCCGGGAGGCCGCTTCACCCTGGCCGCCCGGCCGTCGCCCGGGCTGGGGGCGCGCCCCAGCTCGAGCCGCGCCACGCGTGCCTCGAGGTCCGCGAGGCGCGCGGCGAGCCGCGCCGCGCCCGTCACGGGGCGCCGCCGCGCCGCCTTCCCTCTGCGTCCCGTGCCGGTCACGCGGCGAGCCTGCCACGCCGCCACGGGGGGTCAACTTTCGCGGGGACGGCCGCCGCGCGCGGCCACCCCCGGGCGGTGCCGCGGCGGTTCTTCCGCACCCGTTCGTTGAGCCCCGGCGCGCGCCGGGTTATCACGGCCCCCCGATGCCCGGCCCCACCTACGAGGCGCCCGAGGTCCAGTCCCTGCTCGACGCGCCGCATGCGCCGCACCGCGAGGTGCCGCGCGCGCGGCAGATCTTCGTCAACCGGAACCTCCGGATGGACAAGATCGAGCTCGTCGGCTTCGACATGGACTACACGCTCGCGACCTACCACCTGCAGCGGATGGAGGAGCTCGCGTTCGACATGACGCTCGCGCGGATGATCTCCGCGCTCGGCCATGCCGCCTCGATCGGCGCCATCCGCTACGACCCCGCCTTCGTGATCCGCGGCGTCGTGATGGACAAGCGGCACGGCAACATCTTCAAGATGGACCGGCACAACCACGTCGGGCGCTGCTACCACGGGCGCCGACCCTTCCCGTACGAGGAGCTGCGCCGCATCTACCGCGACGAGAAGATCCATCTCTCCTCGCCGCGCTTCGCCTGGATCGACACGCTCTTCGCGCTGCCGGAGGCCTGCCTCTTCGCCGAGATCATCGAGCTGCTCGAGGGCCAGGGGCAGAAGGTGGACTACGAGAAGCTCTGGGCCGACATCCGCGAGTCGATCGACACCGTCCACCGCGACGGCACGCTCAAGGCGGAGGTGCAGAAGGACCTCGGCCGCTTCCTGCTGCGGGATCCCGAGCTCGGGCCGGCGCTCCACAAGCTGCGCTCCGGCGGGAAGAAGCTCTTCCTGCTCACCAACTCGCTCTGGGACTACACCGACGCGGTCATGCGCCACATGCTCGACGGCGTCCTGCCCGAGTACCCCACCTGGCGGAACTACTTCGACGCGGTGATCACCGGCGCGGCGAAGCCGGCCTTCTTCTCCGAGAAGCGGCCGCTGTGGGTGCTCTCCCCCGGCGGCGAGCGGCAGGGCGAGGCGCAGTCGCTCGAGCGCGGCCGGTGGTACGAGGGCGGCGACCTCGCCACGCTCGAGCGGCTCATGGGGATCGGCGGCGACCGCGTCCTCTACGTCGGCGATCACATCTACGGCGACATCCTGCGATCGCGGAAGAGCTCGCTCTGGCGGACCTGCATGATCGTCGAGGAGCTCGAGCGCGAGCTCGCCTGGCTCGAGCGGAACCAGGCCGGGCTCGACGAGCTGGCGCGGCTCGAGGAGCTGCGGGTGCGGGTGGAGGACGAGGTCTCGGTCCACCGGAGCGCGCTCAACCAGCTCGACCGCCGGCTCGAGCGCGAGATGGACGGCGATCCCTCGGTGCGCGAGCACCTCGAGGCCGAGCGGCGGCGCGTCAAGGCCGAGCTCGAGACCCTGCGGCGCGCGCGGCGCGAGATGGACGAGCGGATCGTGACCTTGCAGCGCGGGATCGAGGAGGGCTTCAACGCGTACTGGGGGCTCACGTTCAAGGAGGGGAACGAGAACTCCCGCTTCGGCGAGCAGATCGAGGACTACGCCTGCGTGTACACGAGCCGGATCTCGAACCTCGTCTTCTACTCGCCGATGCAGTACTTCCGCTCGCCGCGGGCGGCGATGCCGCACGAGCGGGCCGCGCCCGCGCGCATCTCGCCGTGGGGCGACGAGCACGCCGCGCCGGTCGCCGGCGACCGGCCGAGCCGGGTGTCCAAGGCGTCCAAGTAGGCGCGGTTCGCGCCGGTTCACTCGTCGTGCGCTGCCCGACGCGGCAGCCTGTCGCCCTCGAACGGGCACGCCCGCGCAGGTGTTCCCGGACGACTGTCGCCGTTGGTGGTGGCGGATGGGATCTGCGGGCCGGGTGAGGACTCCTCGAGCTCGTCGGCGACGGGGAGTGCATCCAGGCAGTCGAGGCCACCGCGGCGACGATCCGGGAGCTCGTGGAGACGCCGCTCTCACAGCGGGCGGAGTTCCCGGAGCCGTAGGGAGCCGCGCCGGCGCTCCCGGCGCGGACCGAGAGGCGCACCCTGTCTCGTCGCGCCGGGAAACCCGGCGCGTATGGGGAGAATGCGGTTCCCCCGATCGCGAACCCTGACTAGAGTGGGCCCCGGCAGGACGTCCTAGGCTGGTGCCGGGCCCGGTCTTCAAAACCGGTGGATGGTGCTGAGAGGCGCTGTTGGGGGGTTCGATTCCCCTGTCCTGCCGTCCTTCGGGTCTCGCGGAGCAACTGCGGCGAGGCACGGTGGCCGGCGTGCCTCGCCGCGAACGCAACCGCTACGGCAGGTGCTGGTAGGGCTCCATCGCGTTGTTCGCGCTGCCACCCGCGACGCTCGAGTAGTCAGCCTCCGCAATGCTGGAGGTGCCCCCGCGACGGTCGACCAGTCGCCGAGCGACATTCACTCCTCCCCCGGTGACCGTGTCGACGTACCCGCTCGGCCCGTTCCAGGTTCCGCCGAGCACGGAGGCGTACTCGCCGGTGACTGCGTTGGAGTACCCGGCGACGAATCCGCCGACCGACCGGAACGCGTGGCCGCCGCCGAGCGTCGCTTCCGGCCGCGCGAATCCGGGTGAGCCATACCCAGGGTCGCTCACGGGGCGGCGATCCGTGCGCGGCGACGACGTCACCTCGAGCCCGGGGATCCTGCGCGGCCAGGTCGGTCGCGCGGGTGTATCCTCCGAGCCTCGGCTCCCGTTCCGCCTTCACTCTCGCCGTGAACCCTCCCTGGAGGCCACATGCGGCGCACCTGGCTCCTCGTCCTCCCGCTCCTCGCCCTCGTCGCCCTCGCGGGCTGCGCGCACCAGCCGCCGCCCGTGCGCGTGCTCCACCCGCCGGGCTTCTTCTCGGGGCTCTTCCACGGGTTCATGATCCTGTTCAGCCTGATCGCGAGCGTCTTCACGGACGTGCGCGTCTACGCCTTCCCGAACGGCGGCTTCTGGTACGACCTCGGCTTCTTCATCGGCGCGTCGGCGTTCCTCGGCGGGGGCGGCGGGGCGGCGGGCCGGAGGCGCTGAGGCGACGGGCGCGGGGCGCGCGACGGTTCGTGACCGCGCGTCACTGCAGGGCGGCGAACGCGCCGAGACCCAGGAGGACGGCGCCGAGCACGGCCATCGCACCGCCCGCGCGGCGCATCGTCCGGAGCCCGCGCTCCGAGGCGAAGAACTCGGGGCCGAAGACCATGTGGCGGTGGCCCGCGCCCCGCGCGCGCCGGTTCATCTCCCGCCAGCCGTCGTGCAGGGGGCGCGCGAGGCCCAGGACGCTCCCGCCGATCACGAGGAGCATTACGCCCAGGATCGCCACCCGAGGAGCGTAGGCCAACGGAAGCGGGGACGCGCGGCGCCGGGAGGGGCGACCCCGCCGTCGACCGCGTTCCTCGACCCCGCCCCCGCTCGCCTCGCATGCGGCAAAGCGGCGTTGGAGCTGACGCAGGAGGTCCTGATCGACGGCGGCCGACGCGGGCCGCTAGCCCTTCTTCTTCTTGCCGCGGCTGCCCTCCTCCGGCTCGAGCCGGAACCCGATCGACACGGTGACCTGGAACTCGGCCACCTCGCCGTCCCGGATCGCCCCGCGCTGCTCCTTCACCTCGAACCAGCTCATGCCGCGGACGGTCTTGGCGGCCTCCTCCACGGCCGCGCGCGTCGCCTCCGCGAAGCTCTTCTCCGAGGTCCCGACGAGGTCGATCTTCTTGTAGACGGCCATGGTTGGTCTCTCCCGTTGACGTTGCGTCACTCTTGCCCGATCGCGGGCCTCGCCGCTCGTCCCCGGTGGGGTCGTTCACCCGCGGTCGAGCTACGGCGCGCCCGCCGCCGCCTCGACGGGTCGTCGTTCATCACGAGCACGACCTTCCCGCGCACGTCCACGCCCGCGTAGTCGTCCCAGCGGTACTCCGGCGCCACGATGCCGTAGCCGACGAGACCAGCTCGGCCCCTCGAGGCCCACCTCCGCGCGCGGCACCCACGCGCGTTCGCGACGAGGGCGCCCGGCTCGAGCGTGAGCGCCCCGCGCTGGCCCGCGAAGCGCGGCGGCGACGCGACGTGCGTCTCCACGCCGACGAGCGGCACCTTCTGGAGGAAGCCGCCGCCGGGCGCCGCCCCCTCGACGCCGAGCGCCTCGAGCTGGGAGACCACGTAAGCCTGCGCGAGCGCGTCGCCGCGCGTGCCGGGCGCCCGACCCTGGAGCAGGTCCGAGGCGAGGAGCCGTACGTGGCCCCGGACGAGCGGCGCGGAGATCTCGCGAGCGGCGCGGACGTGAGCGGCGGGGGGGCGCCGAGGGCGAGGCGGCGAGGAGCGCGGCGGCGAGGAGGGCCGTGGGCGTCACGGCCCGGAGGTGTAACCCCTGGCCGCCCGCGCCACCAGCGCGCTACACGCCCCCGAGGTACGTGTAGCCCTTCATCACCGCCTCGTAGAAGTCGGCGAGCGAGACGCCCTCCTTCGGCCGGATGGCGCCCTCCTTCACCTTCGCGTCGAGGGCCGTCTTCACCCGGCGGAAGAGCTCGGCGGGCTCGTACTGCACGCGCGAGAGCACCTTCTCGATGGTGTCGCCCGGGATGACCTCCTCGATGTAGAAGTCCTCCGGATCCTCGTCGTCCACGAAGACGTGGATCTCGTTCACCCGGCCGAACAGGTTGTGCATGTCGCCCATGATGTCCTGGTAGGCGCCGGTCATGAACATGCCGAGGTAGTACGGCTCCCCGGGCCGCAGGGCGTGCAGCGAGAGCGTCTCGTCGACCCCGTCGTTCTCGATGAAGCGGTCGATCTTGCCGTCCGAGTCGCAGGTGATGTCGACGATGGTGCAGTCCTTCGTCGGCACCTCGGCCATCCGGTGGAGCGGCACGATGGGGAAGAGCTGGTCGAACGCCCAGTGATCGGGTGCGCTCTGGAAGAGCGAGAAGTTGGCCATGTACTGATCGGCGATCTTGTCGCCGAGGTCGCGCGTCTCGCGCGGCAGCCGCTTCTTGCCGCGGTTCAGGTCCGCGATGCCGCGGGCGAGCTTCCAGAAGAGGCTCTCCACGACCGCCCGCTCCTCGAGCCCGAGGATGCCGAGCTTGAACATCTGGAGCGCCTCCTCCTTCTTGGCGGCGGCGTCGTGGTAGGCCTCGGCGCGGTTGCGCGGGGTCATCGAGGCGAGGATCTCCCGCATCTCGCGGACGACCTTCGGCTCGCCCGGATCGGCGACCGACGCGGCGGCGATCTGCTCCGCGGAGCCGATCTCGATGTGGCCGAACACGTTCATGATGATGCAGGAGTGGTGGGCGGTCACCGCCCGCCCCGACTCCGACACGATGTGCGGCTCGGGCACGCCCTCGTTCAGGCAGACGCGCTGGAGGCTGTAGACGACGTCGCCGACGTACTCGTCCATCGAGTAGTTGACGGTCGAGCTCGCGCCGCCGGTCGGCGTGCCCACGTAGTCGACGCCGAGGCCGCCGCCCACGTCGAAGTACTCGATGTGCAGCCCCATCTTGCGGAGCTTCGCGTAGACGCGGGCGCCCTCGTTCACCGCGTCCTTCACCACGCGGATCTCGGTGAGCTGCGAGCCGACGTGGAAGTGGAGGAGCTTCGCGCAGTGCTCCTTCCCCTTCGCCTTCAGGATCTGCACCGCCTCGATGAGCTCGGGGACGGTGAGGCCGAACTTGGCGAAGTCGCCGGAGGAGCCCTCCCACTTGCCGGTGCCGCGGGTGGTGAGCTTCGAGCGGAGCCCGATCATGGGCTCGACGCCCATCTCCTCGCCGAGCCGGAGCAGGTGGGGGAGCTCGGAGAGCTTCTCGATCACCACGATGATCTTGCGGCCGAGCTTGCGCCCGAGGAGCGCGAGGCGGAGGAACTCCTCGTCCTTGTAGCCGTTGCAGATGGTGATGGCCTCGGGGTCGGTGTTCATGCCGAGGACGATGAGCAGCTCGCCCTTCGACCCCGCCTCGAGCCCGTAGTGGTACGGCGCGCCGGCGTCGACGATCTCCTCGACCACCTCGCGCATCTGGTTCACCTTGATCGGGTAGACGCCGTAGTACCGGGCGCCGTACGCCATCTCGGCGATGGCCTTGCCGAAGGCCTCGTTGATCTGCTTCACGCGGGCGCGCAGCACGTCCTGGAAGCGCACCACGCAGGGGAAGCCGATGTTCCGCTCCCGGATGTCCTCGACCACGTCCATGAGGTCGATGACCGGGCCCGGCTGGCCCATCGGGTGGACCACGACGTGCCCCTTCTCGTTCACGGAGAAGAAGCCCGCGCCCCAGCCGTTGATGTTGTAGTACTGCGCCGCGCGCTCGATGGACCAGTCCGACGGCGCCATCGCCGTCGTCGCGTCGCTGCGTCGATCCGGGAGATTCATCGCCCGCTGATCTACGACACCCTGCCCGAGAAATGAAGGGACGCTCCCGCGCGGGCGCGCCCTCCCACGACGGCGCGCCGCCGGGCGCCGTCCGGCGCGCGCCGAGGGTCCGCATCGACATCCCCGCCCCCGTCCGATAAGGAACCGGGCGCCGTGAAGGAAGCTCGCCTGGGAAGACACCGCCCGCCGCCTCCGGGCGCCCCCGATCCCGCGCGCCCGCCCCGGCCGCTGCGCGAGCGGCTCCGCGCCGCCCGCGGCGTCTTCCGCCAGGTCCCGGGCACGCTGCGGCTCGTGTGGGAGGCGGACCGCGCCGGCGCCGTCCAGGTCGCCGCGCTCACGCTGGTGCTCGCCCTGCTGCCGGCCGCCATCGCCTGGGTGGGCAAGGTCATCGTGGACGGCGTGGTCCTCGCCGCCCGCAGCGGGCTCGCGGCGGACCGGGAGCACGTGCTCTGGCTGGTCCTGGGTGAGGCCGGGCTCATGGCGGCGCAGATGGGGGCGAGCCGCCTCCTGGCGCTCCGCCGCGAGCTCCTCCGCGGCGCGCTCGGGAACCGCGTGAACGAGCGGATCCTGGAGAAGGCCCTCACCCTGGAGCTCCGCCACTTCGAGGACGCCGACACCTACGACCGGATGCAGAACGCCCGGCGCGAGGCGTCCTCCCGGCCGCTCTCCCTGGTGATGCAGGTCTTCGCGATCGGGCAGAACGTGGTGACGCTCGCCGCCCTCTCCGGGCTGCTCTTCCGGCTCTCGCCGCCGAGCGTGCTCGTGGTGGTCGCCGCCTCCATCCCTGCCTTCCTCGCCGAGGCGCGCCTCTCGGGCGAGTCGTTCCGGCTCTGGACCTGGCGCGCGCCCGAGGGGCGGCGGCTCAACTACCTCGAGTGGATCCTCACGCGCGACAGCCACGTGAAAGAGGTGAAGCTCTTCGGCCTCGGCCCGCTCATGCTCGAGCGCTACCGCGCCCTCTTCCGGAAGTTCTTCGACGAGGACCGGCGGCTCGCGCGCCGCCGGGTGCGCGCCGGCCTCGGCTTCGGCCTCCTCTCCCTCGCGGCGTTCTACGGGATGTACGCCGCGATGGCCGGGCGCGCGGCCGCGAGCGGGATCACGCTCGGCGACCTCACCCTCTACATCGCGGTCTTCCGCCAGGGGCAGGGGGCGGTCCAGCAGATCCTCGCGGGCGTGGGCGGGCTCTACGAGGACTCCCTGTTCATGTCCAACCTGTTCGACTACCTGTCGATCCCGACCGGCGGCGAGGCGCCGCGCGCGGGCAAGGCCCTCGCCCCGGCGCGCGGGCGGGCGGGCGCCATCGAGCTGCGCGGCGTGTCGTTCCGCTACCCGGGGCGCGACGCCTGGGCGCTGCGCGACGTCTCGCTCGTCGTGGCGCCGGGCGAGAAGCTCGGCCTCGTCGGCGAGAACGGCGCGGGCAAGAGCACCCTCGTGAAGCTGCTCCTGCGGCTCTACGACCCGACCGAGGGCGAGATCCGCTACGGCGGCGTGGACCTGCGCGACATGGACCCGGCGGAGCTGCGCGGCCGGATCGGCGCGGTGTTCCAGGACTTCGTGCGCTACCAGTTCACGGCTGCGGAGAACGTGGGGCTCGGCAGCCCGGAGCGGCTCGACGACCGGGCCCGGATCGAGGGGGCGGCGCAGCGCGGCGGGGCGGCCGCGGTCATCGAGGCCCTGCCCCACGGCTACGACACGGTGCTCGGCGGCTGGTTCGAGTCGGGCCAGGAGCTCTCGTCGGGGCAGTGGCAGAAGCTCGCGGTGGCCCGCGCGTTCATGCGGGAGGAGGCCGAGGTGCTCATCTTCGACGAGCCGACCGCGGCCATCGACGCGGAGGGCGAGCACGAGCTCTTCGAGCGCTTCCAGGCGCTCGCCTCGGACCGGACCGCCATCGTGATCTCGCACCGCTTCTCGACCGTCCGGGTGGCCGACCGGATCGCGGTCCTGCACGGGGGACGGCTCGAGGAGCTGGGATCGCACCGCGAGCTGGTCGAGCACGGCGGGCGCTACGCCCACCTCTTCTCCCTGCAGGCGAAGGGCTACCTCGACTGATGCGCGGCGTGGAGCAGGTCCCGTGGCTCTACGATCTCGGCCTCTGGCTGCTCGAGGCGACCGGGCTCGCGCGCTGGCGGCGTGCGCTCGTCCTGGGCGCCTCCGGCCGCACCCTCGACCTCGGCACCGGCACCGGCCGGAACCTCCCGCTCTTCACGCCCGCGGCGCGCGTGGTGGGCGTCGACCCGCACCCCGAGAACCTCGCCCGGGCCCGCCGGCGCGGGCCGGCGGCGCCGCTCGTGGTGGCCCGCGCCGAGGCGCTGCCGTTCAAGGCCGGCGCCTTCGACACCGTGGTGGCCGGGCTCGTCCTCTGCAGCGTGAGCGACCCCGCCGCCGCCCTCGACGAGGCGCGCCGCGTGCTGCGCCCCGGCGGCGCGCTCCGGCTGCTCGAGCACGTCCGCTCCGGCGGGCTCGCGGGCAAGCTGCAGGACGCGGCGCAGCCGGCCTGGACCGCCTTCACGGGAGGCTGCCACCCGAACCGCGAGACCGAGCGGGCGGTGGCGCAGGCGGGGTTCGAGGTGGATCCCGGGTCGCGCCGGGCGCGCGGGAGCCTGCGGCGGCTCACGGCTCGCGCCCCGGGCGGCGGGAGCGACGGCGGGTGAGGCCGGTCCGGGCTGTCCCCGGACGGCCGCTCCGGCTAACGTGTTCGCCCCCCGTGCACGGCCGCTCCGCTCGTCTCCGCTTCCCGCTCCTCCTCGCGCTGGCGCTCGCCGGCCCCGCGGCGGCCGCGGCGGGCCCCGGGCCGGCGGGCGCGCTCGAGCTGCCGGACGACCCGCCATCTGCCGATCCGCCGGCCGCGGAGCCCTCCGCTCAGGCCGAGGGCGCCCCGCCGGCAAGGCCCGACCTCACCACCCCGGCCCCCGCCGCGGAGCCCACCCCCGCACCCGCGCCCGCGCCGCCCGCGGAGCCGCCCCCGGCGAAGGAGCCCGCCGAGAAGAAGCGCGAGGACACCTGGCTCGACGTGAGCCACGGCTACCTCGAGTCGAAGCTCTTCGCGCCGGTCGTGCGCTTCGACCGCTTCTTCTCGGACGAGACCGAGCTCGACGCCGAGCGGGCACGCTCCTTCCTGCGCTGGCGGCACGAGGTCCGCTTCGAGGAGGACGGGGCGCCGGCGTACTCGACCAGCGTCCGCGCAAACCTGCGGTTCCCGGCGGTGACGCGCGCCCTGCGCCGGCTCCGGCTCGTGCTCGAGGGCGAGACCCGGGACGCCTTCGACGCGCTCTTCCCCGGCGAGCCGCAGGTGGGCGACGCGCCCATCGGATCGGCGGACGCCGAGCTCCGGCTCGCGCTCTGGGACGGGCTCATGGCCCATGCGGACGTGGGCGCCGGCGTCCTGCTGGAGCTCCCGCCCGGCGCCTTCGGGCGGCTCCGGCTCCGCTGGAGCGTGCCGGTCGGCGACCTCTTCCTGACGCGGCTCGCGATCATCGGGTTCTACCGGACGGACGATGGCTTCGGGGTCTCGAGCGACCTCCACCTCGAGCGCCCGGTCGCGCGGATCGCCGTGGTGCGCCTCGCTTCGCAGGGCCGGCGCACGGAGCGCAGCCCCGGGATCGAGTGGCGCTCCGAGCTCGCCACGTTCATCGGGCTGGGGCGCCGGACGGCGACCGCCGTCGGCGTGGGAGTGAACGGCGCGACGGAGCGGATCCCGGAGCTCGACCGGGTCCGGGTCTTCACCCGCTTGCGCCGCGACTTCTACCGGCGCTGGCTCTTCTTCGAGGTCGAGCCCGAGTACGCGTGGCCGTACACGCCGGGGCCCGGCCGGCATGGGATGTGGGCGGTCATCGGCCGGTTCGAGGTCCAGTTCCAGGGGCGCGAGCCCATGCGGGCGCCGGTCGAGCCGGAGCCCGCCGATCCGCCCCCTCCCCCGGAGCGCCGCGGAGCCGGCGCGAGCGGGGACGTCCCGAGCCCGCGCCACGCGTTCGCCTTCCCGTGAAGCTCGCCGGGGAGCCCCCTGTCGCCGGAGCCCTCGCGTGCAGCGGCGGGCAGGCGGCAGTACGATCACGCGGTGCGGCTCACCGCCCTCGCCGTCTTGCTCGCGCCGCTCGCCGGCTGCGCCGGCGCGAGCGCGTTCCGCTGCCCCGCGAACGGCGGCCCGGCGTGGCGCGAGCTCGCGACCGATCACTTCGTGCTGCGCACCGACCTGCCCTCGGCTCGCGCCGCCTCCCTCGCCGGCCGCCTCGAGCGGATGCGGGCCGCGGTGGAGGGGGCGCTCGGCGGGCTCGAGCTGCCGGACGCGGTCGAGCTGCCGGGGCGGATCGAGGTCATCGCCTTCGCCTCGCGCGCCGGGTTCGAGCCCTTCGCGCCCGACGGCGCGAACGGCTACTACCTGCGCTACGCGGGCGGACCGCCCCGCATCGTGCTCTCGGGCGAGATCCAGGCCTGGCAGCGGGCCCTGCTCGCGCACGAGCTCACCCACCACTTCCTCGCGGGCCGCTTCCCGCGCCAGCCGCGCTGGTTCGCCGAGGGGCTCGCGGTCTACATGGAGTCGCTCGGCGACGATCCGGCCCAGGGCGCCCTCGTCGTCGGCGATCCGCCGCGGGAGCGGCTCGAGCGCGCGCGGCAGGCCCGCCGGACCGTGCGCGAGCTGCTCGCCTGGGACGGCCGCGCCGGCGACCGGGAGGGATCGCTCGAGTACTACGCGTCGAGCTGGCTCCTCGTGCACTGGCTCGTCCACTCGCGCCCGGACGCGTTCGCCGGGCTGCAGCGCCGCTTCGCCGAGGCGGAGGCCCCCGACGCCGCCTGGCGGGCCGTCCTCCCGGAGTACGACCCGGGGCGGCCCGGCGGACCCGAGCGGCTCGACGCGCTGCTCGCGCAGCACGCGCGCTCGCGGATCGAGGTGGTCCACCGCACCGTCGAGGTCCCGCCCTCGGTCGGCTACTTCGAGAACGCGCTCCCGCCGGCGGAGGTGCACGCGATCCGGCTCGCGCTGTGGAGCCACGGGCCCGAGAAGCCGGCCGCGGCGCTGCGCGCCGAGATCGACGAGGCGCTCTCGGAGGCACCGGCGCACCCCGTCGCGCTCCAGCTGCTCGCCACCTTCGAGGGCGAGGACCCCGTCCGGCTCGCCCGCGCGTCGACCGCGGCGCATCCGGAGGACGCGCGGGCCTGGACGTTCCTCGGGCTCGCGCTCGAGGGCGGGAAGGTCGCCGCCGAGCGCGAGGCCGCCTACCGCCGGGCGCTGGAGCTCGCGCCCGAGAACCCGGCGGCGCTCCACAACCTCGCGACCGAGCTCGACGCGCAGGGACGTCCCGGCGAGGCGCTCCCCATCGCGCGCCGCGCCGCGCGGCTCGCGCCCTGGAGCCCGCCGCTCCTCGCGGGCTACGCCGCGATCCTCTCCGAGCTGGGGCGCTGCGCCGAGGCCATCCCGGTGCTCGCCCGCGCGCTGGACGTGCTCCCCGAGCAGTCGCCGGAGGCCTCGCGGCGCGACCTCGAGACGAAGCGGGACGCCTACACGGCGCAGTGCGCGCGCTGAGCGCGGAACCCGCTAGCGCGTGCCCCGCGCCCGGCGCAGCACCGCCAGCGCCCGCGAGAGCTCCTCGGGCAGCGGCGCCTCGAACGTGAGCCGCCGCCCGGTGCGCGGGTGGTCGAAGGAGAGCCGGGCCGCGTGCAGCGCCTGCCGCCCGGCGGCGGCCGCCGCGCGGCGGACCGGGTGCTCGGCCGGGAGGCGCTGCTCGCGGCGCGTGCCGCCGTAGACGGCGTCCGCGAGGAGCGGGTGGCCCGCCTCCGCGAGGTGGACGCGGATCTGGTGGGTGCGGCCGGTGTCGAGCCGGACCTCCAGCAGCGCCGCGCCGTCGAACGCCTCGCGCACCGTCCACGCCGTGACCGCCCGGCGCGAGGAGCCGACACGGCCGGTGAACCGGGTCCGGTCGCGCGGGTGGCGCCCGTAGGGCGTGTCGAGCCGCCCCTCGGGCGCGGGGACCCCGTGGCAGAGCGCGAGGTACGTCTTCTCGACCGTCCGGCCCTTCCACTGCGCCTGCAGCGCCGCGAGGGCTGCGTCGGTCCTCGCGATCACCAGGCAGCCCGAGGTGTCCTTGTCGAGCCGGTGCACGAGGCCGAGCCGCGGGAGCTCGCCCGCCGCGCCGAGCCGGTGGAGCAGCGCGTTCACGACCGTCGAGTGGGGGGAGCCGCGCGCCGGGTGGACCACCATGCCGGCCGCCTTGTCGAGCACCAGGAGGTCGCGATCCTCGTGGAGCACGGCGAGCGGCAGCTCCTGGGCGAGCAGCCCCGAGGGCTCGGGTGGCGGCAGCTCGAGCAGGATCTCCTCGCCGCCGCGGAGCCGCGCCGAGGCCTTCGCGGCGCGCCCGTCCAGGCGGACGTGGCCCGCCTCGAGCAGCCTCTGCACTCGGGCGCGCGAGAGGTCGGGGGCGAGCCGGACCACGGCGGCGTCGAGCCGCACGCCGGCCAGCTCGGCCGGGGCGACGAAGGCGCGGCGGTCGATGGGGCTCCTCCGGAGGCGCTACCAGATCCGCGACTTCACGTGCCCCTTGGACTTCAGGATCACGTCCACGATGGCGCGGTCGTAGAAGTTGGTGCGGGCGTAGAGATCGGGCGACACGCGGGAGCGGTAGAGCTCGCGCCCCTCCTCGAGCTCGTCCCTGAGCGCATCGAAGAAGTTGTCCTGCTCGATCCCGCGGATGATCTTCTCCTCGTTGTAGAGCGACACGTCGGAGCAGATCGCCCGGGCCAGGCGCATCGCGGGCTCGGGTGACTCGATGAGCGGCATGGCGGCGGATCGTAGCCGGGGCCCAGGGAGCGGTCAACGAACCGGGGCGTCAGCGGCGTGGCGGACCGGGGGGCGCGGGGGCGAGGGCCGAGGCCATCCGCTCGAGGTACGAGCGCGAGACCTTCTGCCCGTCGAGCCGGAGCTCGCGGGCGAGGCTCAGCAGGATGCCGCGCAGGTAGACGGACGCGGGGAGCGCCGTGTAGCGGTCCCCCTCGATGTTCTCGATGTGGTGGCGCGTCACCTTGGTCCGCTCGGCGATCTGCTGGAGCGACAGGCCGCGCGCCTCGCGCACGCTGCGGAGCGAGTCGCCGGACCACGCCGCGAACTCCGGCACCGAGGCCTCGCGCGGCGTGGCCGTCCGGGCGGCGGCGGGGGGCGCGGGCGGCGCGGGCGCGCGCGCCGCGGGAGGCGGGGAGACCTCGCGCTCGAGCGGGATGGGGCGCGGCGCGACGGGCGCGGAGAGCAGGAGCGGCGGCGGCGCGGCCGGCGGCAGGGCCGGGGCGAGCGGCGCGGGCGTGAGCGCCGGCCAGACGTGGCCGCCGGGCGGCGGCGTGAGCGCGGGCCGCTCGGACGGCGGGGGCCCCTCCTCCGCGGGCGCAGCCGGCGGCGGAGCCGCGGCCGAGGCCGGAGCCGCGGCCGGAGCCGCGGCCGGAGCCGAGGCCGGAGCGGCCACCTCCGCGGCGAGCGCCTCCGCGTCGAGCGGCACGTCCTCCTCCTCCTCCAGGTCCTCCTCGCCCTCCTCCTGCGACAGGAGCGCCCGCTCCGGAACGAGCGCCGGGATGACGGGCGGCAGGTCGGCGCGAGGCGCCGCGCGCGCACCGTCGGTGGGCGCGCTCCCCGCGAGGCCCGCGTCGTAGCGGGCCCGGGCTGCGGGATCGAGGAGCGTCGTCCGCGCCTCCTCGATTCGCCGCGCCAGCGTGGCCTGGTCGTCCGGCGACATGAGCGAGTACATCGCGAGCGCCCCCGGACCGAACGTGGAGAGGGCCCGGTCCAGCGCGGCCGCGATCTCGCCGCTGCCCGCGTCCAGCGGCACCTCGAGGATCTCGTAGAGGCTCTGCTCCGCGAGCGGCTTCACCTCGTGCCCCCCGGGCGCGCCGCGTCGAGGGCGAGGAGCGCGTCCACGACCGTCGCGAAGGAGCGCGCCGCCGGCACGTCGGGGCGCTCGACCAGGAGGGGGCGGCGCGCGCGCAGCGTGCGCCACATCTCGTCGTCGTAGTGGATGAAGCCGAGGTAGTCCATCTCGAGTCCGAAGTACTTCCTCCAGGCCGCGACCACCGCCTGGCCGATGTCCGCGTCCTGCGGGGTGCGTGCCTGGTTCACCACCAGGCGAGGTCTGAACGACGCGAGCTGCCGCGCGAGGTTCGCGCCGGCCTCGGGGTCGCGCTTCGTCACGGTCGCGACGAGCTCGACCGGGCTCCGGAACGTCCCGGACGCCATGAGCGACCTGAGCAGCGACTCGTAGCCGAACACCTGCGCGACGTTCCGCATGCGCCGCCAGAAGGCGGCCTTCACGAAGCGGTAGGCGTTCTCCACCGCGGTCGGCTCGGGCACGAGCACGAGCACGCCGTGATCGGAGACGAGGAAGAAGTCGAGCACGTTCGAGTGGGTCCCCGCGCCGAGATCGAGGATGGCGTAGTCCACGTCGAGCTGCTGCACGTGACGCAGGAACCGCATCTTCTGGGCGTGCCTGGGGTTCGCCGCGTCGAGGTGGTCGAGCGCGCCGGAGACGAGGCCGAGGTTCGGGATGCCGGTCGGCGTGACCACGTCGTCGATCTTCGCGACCTTCCGCTCGATGAAGTCGGAGAGCGTGCGGCGCGGGAGCTCGAGGCCGAGCGTCGTGTGCAGGTTCGCGCCGCCGAGGTCCGCGTCGACGAGCACGACCTTGCGGCCGCGCCGCGCGAGCTCGATGCCGAGGTTGGCGGAGATGAGGCTCTTGCCGATGCCGCCCTTGCCGCCGCCGATCGAGATGACGCGCCGCGCGCCGGCGGGCGACGCCCGACCCCGCGCCGGCTCCGGCGCGGACTGAACCGCGAGCTCGAGCAGCCGGGGGTCACCCATCGAGGTGCATCCTAGTCCGAGGAGGACCCTACTCCAAAAGCTCGGCGTTCCAGTACGCAGCGTCCGCGAGGCTGAGGAAGGGACGCCATTCCCGGTAGAACGCCCGGCGCGTCGCGCTGCGGAAGGTAGGTGTCCAGCGCGGACGGGCCGGCAGGTGGTGCAGGCGCATCCCCGCCTCCTCCGGCGTCCTCCCACCCTTCCGCAGGTTGCAGGGGATGCAGGAGCAGACGACGTTCTCCCAGTGGGTCGACCCGCCCCGCGAGCGGGGGATCACGTGGTCGAGGTTCAGCTCCGCGCGCCGGTAGCGGCGGCCGCAGTACTGGCAGGTGTTCTCGTCGCGCGCGTAGATGTTGAACCGGGAGAACCGCACCCGGGCGCGCGGCAGGCGGTCGTAGGCGAGCAGGACGATGACGCGCGGCACGCGGATGCGCCGGTCGACGGTGCCGATCGAGTCCTGGTGGGCGGCGGCCGCCAGCGCCGCCCAGCTGTCGAAGTCGAAGAGCTTGAACTCCTCGTCGATGGCCTTCGCGACGCCCTGGTAGAGCAAGCCGAAGGCCCGCCGTACCGACGTGATGTGGACCGGCTGGTAGACCCGGTTCAGGACGAGGACGCCGGTCTCGAGCATGGCGTTCGCTCAAAGATATCGCGAGCGGCCCGTCCCCGCACGGGCGGACGGGAACCTGCTCGGCTGGTCACCGGAACCCCCACCCCGCCCTACCCCGCGGTGCGGACGATCCGCAGGCGGGGCGGCGGCGCCTCGCCCGCGGCCTCGCTGTAGAGGAGCCGGTAGGCGGCGTAGGAGCGGAGCACCCGCTTCACGTAGCCCCGCGTCTCCTCGAAGGGGATCTCCTCCACGAACTCGTCGACCTCGAGGTCGCCGCGCTCGCCGAGCCAGCGGCTCACGGCGCCGCCGCCGGCGTTGTAGGCGGCGAGCGCCAGCGGCGCCGAGCCGTCGAAGCGCCGGATCAGCTGGCCCAGGTAGCGCGCGCCGAAGCGGATGTTGAGCGGGCCTCGCTTCAGGTCGTTCTTGCTCGGGCGCGGGAGCTTGAGCTGCCGCGCCATGTCGCGCGCGGTCGGGAGCATGAGCTGGGTGAGCCCGATGGCGCCCGCGGGCGAGACCGCGCGCGGGTCGAGGGCGCTCTCCTCGCGCATGAGGGCGAGGAGCAGCGCCGGCGGCACCCCTGCGGCCGGCGCCCAGCGCTCGACGTCCGGCCGGAACGCCGGTGGGTAGGCGATGCGCCAGGCGCGGAGGCTCTCGCCCTCCGGCGCGCGCCGCAGGGCGAACCGGGCGCGCGTACGGAGCAGGTAGCTCGCGGCCCGGTGGTCGCCCGCGCGGTCGAGCAGGTCAGCGACCGCGAGCACCGGCTCGGGGGCATCCCCCGTCCCCGCGAGCTTCGCCGGGTCGATCGCCGAGAGCTCGCCCGCCGCCTCGCGGCGGAGCCCGAGCCGCAGGAGCGCCACGCCCGCGCGGAAGTGCCGGTCGGCCGCGAGCTGCCCCGGGTCCCATGGCGGCGCGACCACGGCCGCCGCGTCGACCGCGGGCGGGAGCTCGGCGCCGACCCGGTCGCGCGACAGGAGCCCGTAGTAGTCTGCGGGGTAGCGGCTCGCGAGATCCGTCCAGACGACCCGCGCCGCCGCGGCGCCCGCCTCGCCCTGGGCGGCGAGGATGCGCGCCCGCCAGTAGGCGGCGCGCGCGTGCTCGTAGGGATCCTCGTGCCGCTCCGACTCCTCGATCGCGAGGAGCTGGGCCGCCGCCGCGTCGAGCCGGCCCGCCCGGCGGGCCAGCCAGGCGAGCTTGAAGCGCGCCTCGTCCCGGTAGTCACCGCCCGGATCGCCCTGCGCCACGGCGACGAGCGCCTCGTGCGCCTCGTCGAGCTGGCCCTCGCGCGCGAGCAGCTCCGAGGCGTGGAAGAGGGCGTCGTCGGCGAGCGGGTGGCGGGGGAACTCGCGCGCGAGCCGGCGGTAGAGCGCGATCGCCTCGCCCCGCTCCCCCCCGGCCGCGGCCGCGCCGGCGAGCACGTGGAGGGCGCGCACGCGGACGGCGGGGTCGTCGCAGCCCTCCACGACCGGCCGCAGCACCTCGAGCGCCGCCGCGTGGCTTCGCTCGCGGCGATGGGCGCGGCCGAGCGCGGACCGGGCCCGGCAGGCGAAGTCCTCGCCCGGCGCCGGCGCCGCGAGGCCGGGGACGAGCTTCTCGAGGAGGGCCAGGGCGGGAGCGCTCCGGTTCTTCGCCAGGAGCGCCTCGGCGCGCCGCAGCGACTCGGCCGGGCCGGGCGGCGCGTCCTGGGGCGCGGGCAGGCCGCGCAGCGCGGCGAGGCACCCCGCCGCCTCCGCGGCGAGCGGGTGATCGGCCCAGCACTGGAGCCAGACGCGGCGCGCGCCGTCGTGATCGGGCGAGGGGCCCGCCGCGAGGAGCCGGCCGGCGAGCAGGAGCGCCTCCGCCGCGATGTCGGGAGCGCCCTCCTCTTCCGGCGCCGCCCGGTCGAGCAGCGGGGCGAGCGCGTCGAGCGCCGCGGCGCGGTCGCCGAGCGCCCCGGCGAGCCTCCCGCGCGCGAGCCGCGCCTCCACCGAGACGAGCGAGCCGTCGGTGACCTCGCCCCACGCGGCGAGCGCCTCCCGCCGCCTGCCGGCGCGCTCGAGGGCGCGACCGCGGTGGAGGGCGATGCGGTCGGCGAGATCGGGCAGCTTCGCCTCCAGCCCCGCGAGCGTCCGGACCACCTCGCGATCCTGCCCGAGCTCCTCGAGCGCCAGCGCCCGCAGGAAGGCCGCCTCGGGCCCGGGCAGGCGGGCGAACGCCTCGGCGGCCTCGGCGTGACGGCCCTCCTCGAGGGCGGCGCTCGCGCGGGCGCCCGCCCCCGCCGCGAACACGGGGGCCGGGTCGAGCGCCGAGGGCGCGGCGGCTGCGATGGGGGCCGGCGCGACGGGACCGGTGGCGACGGCGAGGAGGAGGAGGAGCGCAGGAGCGGCTGGCATCGGGTCGACAGTGCGGGGCCGGGGCGGGCCCGGTCAAGGGGCGGTCCCGCGTTCGGGTCGGCGCGTTCAGGCGGCAACCGGCGCGGCGTGGGAGCGATTCCGCGATCGGGCGCGCGCTCTCGAAAACGTCTAGGATCCCAGGCGCGTGGACATCCGGACCCAGGCGGCCCTGCTCGCCGCGATCGTGACGCTCGCCTTGGCGGTCGCGGCCCTGCTGCGGGACAATCGCTCCCGCGTCTTCACGCTCTTCGCGGTCTTCTCGCTCGACCTCTTCCTCTTCTCCCTCGCGACGTTCTTCCTGCGCTGGCCCGAGTCGTTCGGCCTCGTCTGGTGGGACCGGCTCGCGGTGGCGACCGGCGCCCTCGTGCCCGCCGCGGCGCTCGCCTTCTTCCTCGAGTTCCTGGGGGTCGCGCGCCGTCCGGCGCGCCGCGCCCGGAACACCATGCTCGCCGGCTCGCTCTCCGGCCTGGTGGTCGCGACCACGCCCCTGGTGAACGTGAAGGTCGCGAAGCTGTTCGTCGCCGCCTACGTGGTCGGCGGCCTCGCGGCGGTGCTCTCCGTCCTCTGGGGGAAGATGCACGCCTCCCAGACGAAGGTGGAGCGCGCGCGGCTCCAGTACCTCTTCATCGGCGCGCTCGTCGCGGTGGTCCTCTCCACCCTCGACATGCTGCCGCGCTTCGGGCTCGCCCACCCCGCCGAGGGGCTCGGCTCGATCGTCCTCACGATCTTCATGTTCTTCCTGTCGCAGACGCTGCAGCGCCACCGACTGCTCGACCTGCACGAGTTCCTCGGGAAGATCGTGGTGGTCACGGCGCTCGGCCTCGTGCTCGTCGGCATCTACGGCGGGCTCGTCTCGTGGGTGGGCGATCGGCCCGAGCTCTTCTACTTCAACACCGTGGTGGCCTCGTTCGTGATCCTCTCGCTCTTCGAGCCGATGCGGGAGCGGATCGAGGAGTGGGTGGTCGCGACGCTCTTCCGCGAGCGCTACGAGCTCGTCCGCCGGCTCGACACCATCCGCCGCCGCGTCTCGAACGTGATCGACCCGACCGGCCTGGCGGTCGTGCTCGACGGCCTCGTCGAGACGCGCCGGGTCACGCACTGCTCGCTCTGGCTCCTCGCCGACGACCGCCCCGGCTACCGGCTGCTCGACTTCCGCGGGCCGCCGCCGGTCCCCTTCCTCGAGCCCGCCACCGCGCGCGCGCTCCTCGCCGCGTCGTCCTCCGGCCAGAAGGCGGTGCTCCTCGAGAACCTCGACCGGCGCGTGGCCGAGCTGCGCGCGCTGCTCCCCCCGGGCCCCACCGAGCACGAGACCCGCAGCGGCCGCGGCGCGCCCGCCGCGATCGCGGAGGAGCTGAAGCGGCTGAGCGACGCACGGGCGGTGATGTCCTCGATGCGCTCCGGCATCTGCGTGCCGCTCCTCGCGGGCGACCGCGTGGTCGGCTTCCTGGGCTGCTGGGACGAGCGGGTCCCCGAGGCCTTCGCCTCCGACGAGATCGCCGCCCTGCTCGAGGTGGCCGACCGCTGCGCGCTCGTCATCGAGAACTCGAAGCTCTACCAGCAGATGAAGGAGAAGGACCGGCTCGCCGCGCTCGGCGAGATGTCCGCCGGCCTCGCGCACGAGATCCGCAACCCGCTCGCGGCCATCAAGGGCGCCATCCAGTACCTCGACCCCGCGAAGCTCCCGGCCGAGGACCGGGAGTTCCTGGAGATCGTGGTGGACGAGGTGAACCGCCTGAACGGCGTCGTCACCCAGTTCCTCGACTACTCGCGCCCGCTCAAGCCCGCCCTCGCGCCGACGGCGGTGAACGAGGTGCTCGAGAAGACCTTCAAGCTGCTCCAGCCGGAGGTGCCGGCGAGCATCACGGTCCAGCTCGAGCTCGCGGACTGGCTGCCGCGCGTGAACGCCGACGCCGAGCAGCTGAAGCAGGTCTTCCTGAACCTCGCCCTGAACGCGTTCCAGGCGATGCCCGGCGGCGGGCGGCTCACCGTCTCCTCGCGCCTCGCCCGCGACGAGCTCGCCTTCTGGCGCGAGGGATCGCGCCGCGCGGACGTGGTGGAGATCCGCTTCCGCGACTCCGGCCCGGGCGTGGCGGACGAGGCGCGCGAGCGGATCTTCGTGCCGTTCTACACGACCAAGGAGAAGGGCACCGGCCTCGGCCTCGCCATCTGCCAGCGGCTCGTGAAGGCGCACCAGGGGACGATCCAGCTCCGCTCCACGCCAGGTGAAGGCGCCGAGTTCCTGGTGGCGCTGCCGGGCCTGCGCGAGGACCGCCCGCCCGAGGCGGCGCCCGCGGCGGTGGACGCCGAGGAGAAGGCGCGCGCCCGCGAGCGGCGGCGCGCCCGCGCCGAGGCGCGACTGCGCAAGCGCCGCCGGCGCAAGAAGCAGCAGGCGTGAGCCGCCCCCCCTGCGCGGCCGGTGACCGCCCCGCCGTTCCGGTGTAGAACCGCGTCGTGGCGCACGTCCTCATCGTCGACGACGAGGTGAACATCCGGCGCGTCCTCGCCGCGATGCTGAAGCGCGAGGGGTACGAGGTCACCACCGCCGCCGACGGGGAGCAGGCGCTCGGCGTGCTGCACCGCACCCCCGTGCACGTCGTCGTGACGGACCTCGTGATGCCGCGCCTCGGCGGCATGGAGCTCCTCCGCCGCGTGACCGCCGACTTCCCCGACGTGCCGGTGATCCTCATCACCGCCCACGGCTCGGTCGACAGCGCGGTGGCCGCCCTCAAGGCCGGCGCGTTCGACTACGTCACCAAGCCGTTCGAGCAGGAGGAGCTGAAGAAGGTCATCGCGAAGGCCACGCGAGCCCACGACCTCGAGCGTCAGAACGTCCACGCCAACTTCACTGATGGTGATCGCCCCCCGCTCGTCGGACAGTCGGCGGCGATGCGCGCCATCTACGACATGGTGGCCCGCGTCGCCGACTCCCCCTCCACCGTGCTCATCACCGGCGAGAGCGGGACCGGCAAGGAGCTCATCGCGAAGGCGCTCCACCGCGGGTCGATCCGGCGAGACAAGCCGCTCATCAAGGTGAACTGCGCGGCCATCCCCAAGGACCTCGTCGAGAGCGAGCTCTTCGGCTACGAGCGCGGCGCCTTCACGGGCGCGGTCGCCTCGAAGCCCGGCCGCTTCGAGCTCGCCGACGGCGGCACCCTCTTCCTCGACGAGATCGGCGAGGTGCCGGTCGAGATGCAGGTGAAGCTCCTGCGCGCGCTCCAGGAGTCGGAGTTCGAGCGGGTCGGTGGCGTGAAGACGCTGCGGGTGGACGTCCGGCTCATCGCGGCGACCAACCGCGACCTCAAGGCGCTGATCGCCGACGGCCGCTTCCGCGAGGACCTCTTCTACCGGCTGGCGGTGGTGCCCATCGCCCTCCCCGCGCTGCGCGAGCGGCGCGAGGACATCCCGCTCCTCGTCCGGCACTTCATCGAGAAGTACGACCAGCGGCTCGGCAAGCGCGTCGAGGGGATCGAGGACGAGGCGCTCCAGGTGCTCATGGGGTACGCCTGGCCCGGGAACATCCGCGAGCTCGAGAACCTCATGGAGCGCTCCGTGCTCTTCGCGGACGGGCCGCTCATCCTGGCGAGCGCGCTCCCCGAGTCGCTGCGCGAGCGGGGCGCGCCGCCCGCGCAGCCGATCGCGGCCGTCGGGCCGCTCGGGTCCATCGCGGCGCCGAGCGGCGCCTCGATGAAGGAGATCGTGCGCCAGGCCCAGGCCGAGCTCGAGCGGGAGCTCATCGCTCGCGCCCTCGACGAGACGGGCGGGAACGTCACCCGCGCCGCGAAGCGGCTCCAGATCAGCCGCAAGTCGCTCCAGGTGAAGATGAAGGAGCTGGGCTTCCGCGACGCCGTGGACGGCGAGGACTGACCGGGGTGGTCCGAAGGCGTTCCGCCGGCCGTCCCGGCGGGGCCCCGGCAACTTGACCGGTCAGGGGGGCGCTGTTAGCGTCCCCTCGTTCGTTTCCTGATTTTTTCCGCACATTTCGGCACCGGAGGCACTGCATGGTGCGGCTTCCCCTCGCCCCGCTCGCCGCCCTCGCGCTGGCAGCCCTCGCCTCCCCCGGGGGGGCCGCCGAGCTGACGCAGGTGGCCACCGCGGCCGAGCCCGGAAACCCCTTCGACCTGCGCCTGTCCATCCGCTGGGACCGGACCCAGCAGCGCGGGAAGATCACGCGCGAGTACGCGGTCGAGGACCCGGCCGCGCCCGGCTTCGTGCCGCCCTTCGGCGCGGTCGTCGACCGGACGGAGCTGCGCTACCGGCGCGTGGTGAACGCGCTCGTGCCGCGCATCGCGCTCGGCCTCTACCAGGACCTCGAGCTCCACGTGGACATCCCGTACGTGCTCACCGACGACCGCTCGTGGCGGTACGGGTTCGAGAACGGGCTGCCGGTGGGGCCGACCTCGGGCATCGCCAACAACGGCGTCGACGCGATGGACCGGCCGTGCGCGACGCTCCCCTGCCCGCTGTTCCCGGTGGGCTCGGGCACGACCATCTACCACGGCGGCAAGCTGGGCGACGTCCGCGCCGGGATCGAGTGGGGCATCTTCAACGACCGCAAGGACGACACCAAGCCGGCCTGGGTGGTGGGGCTCGACGTGACGATGCCCACGGCCGCGCTCGACGACCCCTCCGCTGGGCGCGGCGCGGTGTGGCTCTCGCCGCACGCGGACTCCGCGAAGCCCGGCAGCTTCGGCGAGAAGGTCTGGAAGTTCGACGCCTGGACCGCCCTCTCCCGCCGGATCGGCGTCATCGACCCCTACTTCCGCGCGCACGTCACCGCGATGCGGAAGTCGAACGACACCTGGTCGAACTGCCTCGCCGCCGACGCCCTGTCCACGCGCGCGGTCCCCGAGATGACCCTCGCCGGCGCCGAGAACTGCACCGACCCGGGCTGGGAGGACGCCGCCGGCGCCAAGCTCCCCTACGTCGCCGGGCTCCTCTTCGGCGCCGAGATCATTCCGCACGAGAGCGCGGCGGACGAGCAGAAGGTGGCGATCGACGTCCGGCTGTGGGGCGACTACACCTCGCGCCAGCGCTTCTACAACGAGCTCACCGACGCCTCGGGCAAGCTGCACTGGACCGAGCCCTACTACACGATGGGCGGGCTCGTGGCGCTCTACCTGCGCGCGTCGCGCTACCTCTCGCTGCACGCCTCGGCGTCGCTCGCGACCATGACGCCCCACTTCCTCACGGGCGAGTCGCTCGGGCGCGAGGGCGTGGAGGCCGGCGACGTCACCGGCGCGACCTCGAACGGCCAGCTGAACCCGAACTTCGACTGGCGCTACGACGCGCCCGGCCGCCGGTTCCGCCTGACGGAGACGAGCCTGTTCACGATGTCCGTCGCCGGGGTCCTGCAGTTCTGAGCGCGGCGCGAGCTGCGCCTTCACCCCGCGTTCGCGCGCGCCCGCCTCGAGCGAGTCCGCGCGGGGGCGCACGCCTCAGCCCGGCTCGGCGCCGCCCTTCTTGAGCCGCTCGATCGCCTCGTAGACGTCGGCCCTCACGAGGCCGCGGGCCTTCGCCACGTCTCGCGCGATGGCGGTCGGCTTCTCGCCGGCCGCGAGCCGGGCCCGGAGCTCCTGCTCGAGCGGCGGCGGCTCGGGCGCGTCGGCGGCGAGGCCGCCCTCCGCGCCGGCGACCACGATCGTCACCTCGCCGCGCACCTCGCCCGCGAAGCGCCGGGCGAGCTCGGGGAGCGGCGCCCGGGCGATCTCCTCGTGCAGCTTGGTCAGCTCGCGCGCGACCGCCGCCTCCCGCGGGCCGAGCGCCCGGGCCAGGTCCTCGAGCGTCGCCCCGGTCCTGTTGCCGGCCTCGTAGAGCACGAGCGTGGCCGGGACGCGGGCGAGCCACGCGAGCGCCTCGGCGCGCGCGCCGCCCTTGCGCGGCAGGAAGCCGGCGAAGAGGAAGCGATCCGCCGGGAGCCCCGACGCCGCGAGCGCGGCGAGCGCGGCGCTCGGGCCGGGCACCGGGACGACGCGCGCGCCGGCCGCCCACGCCGCGGCCACCACCGCCGCGCCGGGGTCGGAGACGCCGGGCGTGCCCGCGTCGGTGCAGAGCGCGACCGACTGGCCGGCCGCGAGGCGGCTCACGATGGCGGCCGTGCGGCCCCGCTCGTCGAAGGCGGGGAGCGAGAGGAGCGGGGGGGGCGCCGCCCCGAGGTGCGCGAAGAGCTTGAGCGTGCGGCGCGTGTCCTCGGCGGCGACGGCGTCGGCCGTGCGGAGGATCTCGGCGGCGCGCGGCGAGAGGTCGCCGAGGTTGCCGATGGGGGTCGCGACCACGTAGAGCGTGCCGGGGGCCGCGGCCGGCGCGCCTCCGCCCTCCCCGCCCGCGCCGCTCACCAGATCCCCGGCTTGCCGTCGGCGTCGAACGCGCCGCGGAACAGGACCAGCTCGGGCTCGGCGCCCTCCGCGAGCGTCACCGCGACCACGTCGAAGCGGATGTCCTGGGCGAGCCCGCCGTTCCGGACCGCCCAGTCGGTGGCCGCCGCGATCACGCGGCGCGCCTTGCCGCGGCCGACGGTCTCCTCCGGCCCGCCCTGCGCGCGCGAGGTGCGGCTGCGCACCTCGACGAAGCACAGGACGCCCTTCTCCCGCGCGACGAGGTCCACCTCGCCGCGGCGGACGGCGTGGTTGCGGTCGAGGATCTCGTAGCCCGCGCGCACGAGGAAGTCGGCCGCCAGCGCCTCGGCGCGCCGCCCCGCCTCGCGCCGCTCGCCCGGCGCCGCCGCGCCGCTCACCCGCGCCATCCGCTCACGCGGCGTGATCCGCCGCCTCCCGGAACGACGGGTCGGAGGTGGCGTGCAGGAGCTGGCCGGGCCGCGCGATCTGCTTGAGGAGCCGCGCCGCGAAGCGCCGCGCGCCCTCGGAGAGGCCCGCGAAGGCGTCGTCCGCCACCGCCACCACCTTGCCCGCCGCGAGCGCCTGCTCGAGGAAGGCGAGCTTCAGCGCGAGGTAGACGAGGTCGCGGTCCACGGGCGGGAGGGAGAGCGCCGGCACCGGGCGGCCTCCGGTCTGGACCTGCACGTTGCCGCGGTCGTCGATCTGGAGCGTCTGGAGCCGCTGGAAGGAGAGGCCGGCGAGCGCGGCAGAGGCCTTCGACGCGACCGCACGCGCCGCGGCGGTGGGGCTGCCCCCGAGCTCCGCGCCCGCCCGCTCGAGCAGCACGCGGATCGGATCGCCCGCCGGGCGGGCGGCGGCCGGGACGGGCGCGGCGGGCGGCGCCGCGGGCGCGGCCACCTCGCCCTCGAGCCGCTGGATCTCCGCCTCGACCGACCCCACGTCGCGCACGAAGCCGCCCGCCTCCTCCGCGAGCCTCGCTTCCAGCGCGCGCAGCTCCTCCTCGACCTTGTCCTTCTCGGCCTTGCCGCTCCGCGCGTCGGGCGTCTCCTCCCACTCGGCCAGCCGCCGCGCCCACTCGGCCACGACCGCGTCCGCGTCCGCGACCCGCGCGAGGGCCTCCCGCAGCTCCGTCACCTGCGTCGCGCCGAGGGCCTGGATCGCCCCGCGCACGCCCGCCGCGTCGCGCTCGTACTGCCCCTCGACCTTCCGCTCCCACTCGTCGACGATCCTCCGCCGCCTCAGCACGCGGTCCCCGCCCTCGAGCGCGCCCACCCAGCGCAGCGCCACCCAGGCGGCCCACGCGAAGGCCGGCAGCGCCAGCAGCGCCACGTAGCGGAGATCGGAGCGCGCCCAGGACCCGGCCCAGCCGCCGGCCGCGAGCAGGAGCCCGCCGGCCGCGCCCGGCCAGAACGCCGGGGCCTTCCAGAACGGCGCGGGCGTCCCGCCCGACTCCACCGCGTCGAGCCCCTCGCGCTCGGCGGCGACCTTCGCGAGCGCCTCGTCGCGCTTCGCCGTCGCCCGCTCGAAGGCGGCGAGCTTCGCCTCGGGATCGCCGAGCCCAGCCGCCACCTCCGCCGCCCGGTCGAGCTCGGCGCGGGCCTCGCGCGCCCGGTCGTGCCCCTCGCGCAGCTTGGCGCCGCTCTTCAGCGACTCCTCGACCTTGAAGAGGCGCGTCTGGAGGCCGTCGAGCTGGTACTGGAGCTTCTCGGCGATCTTCGCCTTCTCGAGCTCGACGCGGAGCGCCTCGAGCCGATTGCGCGCCTGCTCGGGCGACCGCGACGGACGGCCCGGGACCGCGGGGCCCGCGCCCGGGCCGGCGAGGCCCGGCCCGCCCTGCCGCGACGGCAGCTCCGCCGCGGTGAGCGAGAGGAGCGTGGCGAGGCGCGCCGCGGGCGGCACGCCGACGGTCTTCTGCAGGAACGTCCGGATCTGCGGCAGGTCCGCGGAGACGAGCGCGAACGAGCGCTTCTCGGGGTCGAAGCGATGGAGCTGGCAGCCGGCGGCGAAGTCGCGCACCAGCCGGTAGGTGGCGCGATCGTTCCCGACGAGCGTGAGCCCCGCGCGCACCGCCGCGCCTGCGGGGCCGGTGGGGGTGCGCGGGAGCAGATCCGCGTCGCGGACGTCCGGATAGAGGAGCGCCTCGAGCAGGCGGCGCAGCGCCGCGCCCTCCGCGGCGACCACGTTGTAGCCGGGGCGGAGCGTGGCGCGGCCGCCGGCCGGCGCGACGCCGCGGACGCCCTGCGCTGCGAACTCGAGGAGGATCACGGTCGGGGCGGGATGTTACCGCCCCGGTCCACGCGGGTGAAGCCGCGCGATCAGGCCTGCGGCGCCGGGGTGGGAGCCGGGGCGGCGGGCGCCGCGGCGGCCTCGCCGGGGCCAGGGCCCTCTGCCTGGTGGAGGCGGGCCGCCTTGCCCTGGAGATCGCGCAGGTAGTACAGGCGCGAGCGGCGGACCTGGCCGTGGCCGGTCACCTCGACCTTGTCGATCCGCGGGCTGTGGGTGGGGAACATACGCTCCACACCCACCCCGTAGCTGACCTTCCGCACGGTGAACATCGAGCGTCCCGGCGTGCCGCGGCGGTACGCGATCACCACACCCTCGAAGACCTGGATGCGCTCCTTGTCGCCTTCCTTGATCTTCGTGTGGACGCGGACCATGTCGCCCGCCCGCATCTCCGGGAGGTCCTTGCGTGCGTACTTCGCCTCGGTGTCGGCAATCGCCTTGCGCAGCATGTCGGTGCTCTCCGTTCGCTACAGCTCGTCGTCTCCGGCGTCGATCAGCCGGTGGTCCTCTTCCGTGAGGCGCGCCCTCGCGAAGAGGTCCGGCCTCCGCTCGCGCGTCACGCGCAGCGCCTCGCGCCGGCGCCACCGCTCGATGCGCCGGTGGTCTCCCGAGAGGAGGACCTCCGGGACCTTCATCCCCCGGTACTCGGGGGGCCTCGTGTAGTGCGGGTGCTCGAGGAGCCCGTCCTCGCCCGCGAAGCTCTCCAAGCCGGCCGAGGCGTCGTTGCCGAGCACGCCCGGCACGAGCCGGGCGGCGGCGTCGACCACGCAGAGCGCGGCGAGCTCCCCGCCCGTGAGGACGAAGTCTCCGATCGAGACCTCCATGTCCACGCCCCGCGTCACGCGCTCGTCCACCCCTTCGTAACGGCCGCAGACGAGGACGAGGCGGCCGTGGTCGGCGAAGCGGCGCGCGAGCGCCTGGTCGAGCTTCACGCCCCGCGGGCTCGTCATGACGACGAGCGCCCCCGGGTTCCTGGCCCGCGCCGCGTCGATGGCGTCGGAGAGCGGCCCGGGCTTCATCACCATGCCCGCCCCGCCGCCGTACGGCGCGTCGTCCGTCACGCGGTGCTTCCCGGGGGCGTGCTCGCGGACGTCCGAAACCCGGACCTCGACGAGCCCCGCCTCCCGCGCCTTCCCGAGGATGCTCTCGGCGAGGTAGCCCTCGCACATCCGCGGGAACAGCGTCAGGATCTCGACCGAAAGCTTCGCTTCCACGTCCTCGTCTCCTGCAGCCTCCTCCCGGCAACTCGCCGGTTCAGTCCAGGAGCCCCTCGGGCGGATCGACCACGATGCGCCCGCCGGCCCTGTCCACCTCGACGTACGGCGCGAGCGGCACGAGCCGCTCGCCCCCGGGTCCGGTCACGACGAGCACGTCCACGGCGCCCGTCTCGAACAGCCCCGTCACCTTCCCGACCTCGTCTCCCGCCACCGTCACCACCGGCAGGCCCTCGAGGTCGGCCCAGTAGATCCGCCCTTCCTCCGGGTCGCCGAGATCCTCGCGATACGCGAGCACCTCGGCCCCCGCCCAGCTCTCCGCGGCGGTGCGATCCGCCGTGCCCTCGATCCGGACCGCCCAGAGCCGGCCCTGCGGCCTCGCCTCCAGCACCATCCGGAGCTCCGGCTCGCCCTGCCCGCGCCGGAGCGCGATCCGTGGCAGCTTCGCGAGGGATCCCTCGCTACCGGCGATCCCGAGCAGGCCCTTCAGGCCGAGCGCGCGGACCACCTTCCCGATCTTGACGAGCCCCGAGCGCATGCGCGCTCGGGCTAGTCGAGGATGTCGAGCACGGCCCGCCGCCCGTCCTTGCGGGCGGCGCAGTCGAGCACGGTCCGGAGCGCCTTGGCGGTCCGGCCGCCGCGTCCGATGACGCGCCCGAGGTCGTCGGGATCCACCGTGAGCTCGAGGACGGTCGAGCGATCGCGCTCGATGGCGTCCACCTTCACGGCGTCCTTGTTCTCGACGAGCTCGCGGGCGAGCCAGAGGACGAGGTCGCGCACGGCGTCCCTAGGCCTTCTTCTCCGCGGCGGGCGCCGCAGCCTTCTTCGCCCGCTTGAGGAGCATCGCGACCGTCTGGCTCGGCTGCGCGCCGGCCTTCAGCCAGTGCTCGATACGCTCGGTCTTGAGCTCGATCCGCTCCGGCCTCCGGGTCGGATCGTAGATGCCGACGTCCTCGATGTACTTGCCGTCCCGCGCGTTGCGCGAGTCGGTGGCCACCACGTGATAGAAGGGCGCCTTGTGCGTCCCCGCACGGGACAGCCTGAGCACGACCGCCATGAGCCTGCCTCCTCGAAATCCGTAAAAGCGGGTTCTACTACGCCACCTTAGCGCGGGAGTCAAGGCGCCTCGCCCGCCTTCGACCCGCCAGGCGGCCCTCCGGGAAGACCCGGACCGCCACCCACCAGACCACGATCCCGACGCCCGCGCCGGCGATCCCGCCCGGCGCGACCCCGAGTCCCGCCCCCGCCGCGACGAGCGCCCCCGCGCAGAGGAGCGCGAGCGCCGGGGCGACGAGCCCCCTCCGGCCGTAAGCCGCGACGGCATAGGCGGCGAGTGCCGCCGGCCCGGCGAACGGCGCGCCCGCGAGCCCCGTCGCGCCGAGCGCCGTCGTCACCCCGAGCGCCACCGCGAGCGGCAGCGACGCGGCGAGCACCCCGTGCACGTCGTCCTCGAGCCAGCCGAGCAGGGCCAGCGCGAGCACCGGGAGCACCCAGGGCTCGCAGGCGACGAGCCCCGCTGCGACCGCGACGTCGCGCCCGGAGGGCGCGGCGGCGGTCGAGAGCGGGGCGAGGGCGAGCGGTGAGATGGCCGCTCCCGGGGGCGGCGGCCGCGTTACTCCGCGGCCTTCGCCTTCTTGGGCTTCTTCTCGGCCTTCGGCGCCTTCGCCGGCTTCTCGGCCTTGGCGGGCGAAGCCGCCTTCGCCTTCTTCGCGCCCTTCTCCTCGCCCTCGGGCTCGGCGGCGGGCGTCCGCTCGACGAGCTCGATGACCGCCATCTCGGCGTTGTCGCCGGCGCGGCGGCCGACGCGGACGAGCCGCGTGTAGCCACCCGGCCGCGCCGAGAAGCGCTCCGCGATCGGGCCGAAGAGCTTGTTCAGCACCTCGACGTCGCGCACGTCGCGGTTGGCGAGGCGCCGGTGGTGCGGCGACCCGCGCTTCGCGAGCGTGATGATCTTGTCGGCGATGCGCTTCAGCTCCTTCGCCTTGGGGGTGGTGGTCTCGATCCGCTCGTGGCGGAGGAGCGAGGTCACCATGTTCCGGAACATGGCCGTGCGGTGCTCGGTGGTGCGATCGAGCCTGCGGCCGACGACGCGGTGCTTCATCTGGGGATTCTCCTGTTCGGCGCTTCGCCGCGCCCGTTCGACTAGACCTTGGGGGCGCCCGGCGGCGGGCCCTTCGGCGGCCAGTTCTCGAGCTTCATCCCGAGCGCGAGGCCCATCTCGGCCAGGATCTCCTTGATCTCCTTCAGCGACTTGCGGCCGAAGTTCTTGGTCTTCAGCATCTCGGCCTCCGTCTTGAGGACGAGATCGCCGATCGTCTTGATGTTCGCGTTCTGGAGGCAGTTCGCGCTGCGGACCGAGAGCTCGAGCTCGTCGACGGAGCGGAACAGGTTCTCGTTGAGCTTCTGCTCCTCGACCGGCTTCACCTCCTCGGCGGGCTCCTCGGCCTCGTCGAAGTTGATGAAGATCGAGAGCTGCTCCTTCACGATCTTGGCGGCGTAGGCGACCGCGTCGGCCGGCGCGACCGAGCCGTCCGTCCAGACCTCGAGCGTGAGCTTGTCGTAGTCGGTCTGCTGCCCGACACGCGCATTCGTGACCTGGTAGTTCACCTTCCGGATCGGGCTGAAGAGCGCGTCGATGGGGATCGTGCCGATGGGCGCGCCCGGGACCTTGTTGCGGTCCGCGGGGACGTAGCCGCGGCCGCGGCGCGCCGTCATCTCCGCGCGCACCCGCCCGCCCTCGCTGATGGTGAGGACGTGGTGGCCGGGGTTCAGCACCTCGACCTGGTCGTCGACGATGATGTCGCCGGCCTTGATCTCGCGGGGCCCGTCCGCCTCGATCCGGATCGTCTTCACCTCGTTGGTGTGGATCTGGAGGAGGACCTCCTTGAGGTTGAGGATGATGTCGGTGACGTCCTCGGCCACCTCGGGGATCGTCATGAACTCGTGCTCGACCCCCTCGACCTTGACGGAGGTGATCGCGGCGCCCTGCAGGCTCGAGAGGAGCACGCGGCGCAGCGAGTTGCCGAGGGTGATGCCGAAGCCGCGCTCGAGCGGCTCGGCGACGAACTTCCCGTAGGTGTTGGAGAGGGACTCCTGGTCGACCACCAGCCCGCGGGGCTTGATGAGGTCGCGCCAGTTCTTCGTGACGATCGGATCCACCATGGGCTGTCTCCTCCGCCGCCGCCCCCTCCCCGCGTCCGCTCAGCCTGGCGGCGGGGGAACCGTGGGACGCACGGCTTCTCGTGAAAGGACGGGCCTCGGCTCGCGCCGTGGGCCCGTCCGTTGGAAGTCTCGCGGCCGGCCTACTTCGAGTACAGCTCGACGATGAGCTGCTCCTGGATCGGCATCGTGATGTCCTCGCGCGCGGGCGAGGTCCTCACGGTGCCCTTGAAGCCGCCCTTGTCGAGCTCGAGCCAGGCCGGGACGCCGCGGCGGTCCACCGCCTCGAGCGCCTCGTTGATCCGGACCACCTTCCGCGAGCGGTCCTTCAGCTCGACCTTGTCGCCGGCGCGGCAGAGGTAGCTCGGCACGTCCACCTTGCGGCCGTTGACGCGGAAGTGGCCGTGGCGGACGAGCTGGCGCGCCTCGTTGCGGGTGTCGGCGAAGCCCAGGCGGAAGACGACGTTGTCGAGGCGCAGCTCCAGCGTCTGGAGCAGGTTCTCGCCGGTCTTGCCCTTGGCGGCGGCGGCGTTCTGGTAGGCGTGGCGGAACCCGGCCTCGAGGAGGCCGTACATCCGCTTCACCTTCTGCTTCTCGCGGAGCTGGACGCCGTACTCCGAGAACTTGGTGCGGCCCTGGCCGTGCTGGCCAGGGGGGTACGGGCGGCGCTCGATGGCGCACTTGTCCGTGTAGCAGCGATCACCCTTCAGATACATCTTCAGGTTCTCGCGGCGGCAGAGCCGGCAGACGCTTTCGTTGTAACGGGCCACGTATTCTCCTGGAGGTGATCAGACGCGGCGGCGCTTGGGCGGCCGGCATCCATTGTGCGGGATCGGGGTCACGTCGCGGATGAGCGTGATCTTGAGGCCGGCGGCGGAGAGCGCGCGCAGGGCCGACTCGCGGCCGGCGCCCGGGCCCTTCACGACCACCGAGACGGTCTTGAGGCCGTGCTCCATCGCCTTCGCGGCGGCGTCGCCGGCGGCGACCTGGGCGGCGAACGGAGTCGACTTCCTGCTGCCTCGGAAGCCTCTCGCGCCGGCAGACGACCACGACAGCACGTTCCCGGAGACATCCGCGATGGTGATGATCGTGTTGTTGAACGTCGATTGGATATGCACGATCCC
>Ga0184637_10000163_pt1 | contig 47100 bp, 34 predicted proteins | sample PLM3_127_b2_FD_133143 | JGI IMG/M metagenome (GOLD analysis project Ga0184637, IMG submission 133143) | Groundwater sediment microbial communities from an aquifer in East River, Colorado, USA - PLM3_127_b2 | ecosystem: Environmental > Terrestrial > Soil > Riparian zone | place: USA: East River...
CGACCTCGACCGCCCCTCCGCCTTGTCCTCCCGGACCCCTGCTCCCCTGGCCCGACGAGACCGCGCGTGTCCGGGCCGCGCGGCCGGTGGAGCTCGCCGCGCTCGAGGCGTATGCATTCACGCTCGACGGGCCGGACGCCGCGCGGCGCGGGGCGCGGACCGACGGCCTCGTGATCCTCCACCGCGGCGCGCTCACGTACGAGCGGTACGGCCGCGGCTTCGGCCGCGAGACCCCGCACATCGCCTGGTCCGTCACGAAGAGCCTCGTCGGCGCGCTCGCGGGGGTTGCAACCGGAGAGGGCGCCGTGTCGCTCGACGACTCGGTGTGCCGCCACCTCCCGTCGGCGCCTGCCGAGCGGTGCGGCATCACCATCCGTCACCTGCTCGAGTGGTCCTCCGGCCTCGACTGGCAGGAGAGCTACGAGCGGTCGACCCGCCAGGCGTCGTCGGTGCTCGCCATGCTCTACGGCGTCGGCCGGCGCGACATGGCCGCGTTCGTGCTGGGGCACCCGGCCCGCGCCGCGCCGGGCGCGGAGTGGGCCTACTCCTCGGGCGACTCGCTCCTCCTCGCGGCGGTGCTCGGCGCCGCGATGGAGCCGCGGCACGGGCGAGACTGGCCGTGGAAGGTGCTGCTCGAGCCGCTCGGGATGGAGCGCGCGGTCCTGGAGCGCGACGCGCGGGGCACCCTGGTCGGCGCCTCGTACCTCTGGGCCACGCCGCGCGAGCTCGCCCGCCTCGCGCAGCTCCACCTGCGCGACGGCTGCTGGGGCGGCCGCCGCCTCCTGCCGGCCGGCTGGGTTCGCGACGCGACGGAGGTCTCCCCGGCGCTCCGCCGCGGCTCCCCGCTCCGCAAACCGGGCGACGTGACCGGCCGCGCGCTCTGGCTCGACCGGCCCGTGCCGGAGCTCGGGCAGGGCGTGCCGTGGCCGGGGGCACCCGAGGACGCCTACTGGATGCGCGGGCACTGGGGCCAGCTCGTCGCCGTGATCCCGTCGCTCGAGCTGGTCGTCGTCCGGACGGGCGACGACCGGGACGAGCAGGCCTTCGACCACGATCGCTTCCTCGCGCTCGCCATCGCCGCGGGGAGGCTCCCGTGACCCGTCGGGCCGCGCGCCTCGCCCTCGGGGCCGTCGCGGCGGCGGGGGCCGGCCTCGCCGCGGCGGCCCTCGCGCTCGGGCTCGTGCCCGGCGTGAAGGGGCGCTACGCCAACGGCGACCCGGCGCTCGCGACCGCCTACCGCGCCAAGGACACCTGCTCGTGCCTGTTCGTGATGGAGCTCGACGAGCGGACCTGCCGCGCGTGGACGGTGGCGAGCCCGGACGTCGCTTCCGTCGAGGTGGACCGCGAGGCGCGCACGGTGACGTCGCGCGCGCTCCTCTTCTGGAGCGCGCGGGCGCGCTTCGTGGATGCCCGGAGCGGGTGCGTCGTCGAGTAGCCGGGCTGCCCTGCGCCCTGCGCGGCTGGCGCTCCCCCGGCGTCGGGACGCCGAGCGGGGCTGGCGACCCCGGCGCGGCGTGGTTACGTCCGGCCATATCCCATCGAGGACCGAGGAGGCGCCCATGATCCCGGAGCCCGTCGCGCGGTACCTGTCGGAGCATCACCTCGCCTACGAGCACAGCGTCCATCGCCGCGCGGTCGCGGCTCAACGGCTCGCGGCCGCGGAGCACGTGGCGGGCGCGACCGTGGCGAAGCCGGTGGTCGTCGCGGTGGACGGCACGCTCGTCATCGCGGTCGTCTCCGCCGCGGACAAGGTGAACGTGGAGGTCCTCCGCCGCGTCGCCGGCGCGCGGACCGCCGTGCTCGCGTCCGAGACCGAGTTCGCCGAGCGCTTCGCGCCGTGCGAGGCCGGCGCCGAGCCGCCCCTGGGGCTCTTCGGCCTGCCCATCTACGTGGACGCGAGCCTCGTGCAGCGCCCCTGGATCGTGATGCGCGGCGGCACGCACGAGGACTCGCTCCGGGTCGACACCGTGGCCTGGATGCGCTCCGAGCGGGTGACGCCGGTGGAGGGGCTCGCGCTCCAGGCGTGACGCCCCGCAGGGCCGGTCAGTCGTCGTCGTGGCCGCGGTCGGCGGGTGGGTCGACCGGGGCCGCGCCGCTCGCGCGGTAGGCCCGCGCGCCGCCGTGGACGTAGACCAGCTCGCCCCCGGCCTTGCCGGTGCGGATGGCCAGGCCGGTGACGACGAGCGTGCCGGCGAAGGCCAGCGCCGCGAACGCCGGCGCGGTGCGAGCGGGCCCCACGAGGACCGCCGCGCCGAGCGCGAGCACCCCGGCGGCTCCCCACAGGAAGACCTCGGCCGCCTCCTCGTGCCGGTGCACGGGGGCCTTGCCCGTCACGCGCTCGACACGCTCCTCCTCCTGCCCGCCGCTCCAGAGCGCGGCCCCCGCGCCTGCGACGAGGAGCGCCTGGAGGACCACGAAGACGAGCCACGATCGGCGGGGAAGCAGGCCCCGCCAGAGTGCGAAGCCGAGCGCGGCGGCCACGATCGGGATGATCAGCGCGAGGCCGAGCGGCACGTGGACGAGGGCGGGGTGGAGCGGTACGGTGGGCACGGTCGGAGCTCCTTCGGGCGACGGGACGTGGAGAGCCTGCTATGAGCCCCGCGCACACGCCATCCAGCACATGACGCATCTGGAAAACCAGCGCGGAGCCGCGCCCTTGTCGCGCGCCGCCCGGGCGGACGACGCAGTCCGCCGCCCGCTCGCGGTGGCCGCCACGGCCGGCGCCTTCCTCGTCATCGCGCTCCTCGTCGGAGCGGACGTGGTCGAGGACCTCCGCTCGGGGGCCGGCCTGGTACACGCGGCGCTCGAGCTCGCGGTGATCGCGGTCGCCATCGCCGCGGCCGCCGGCCTCGCCGCGCAGCTCGTGCGGCTCCGCCGCAGCGCGACCCTCCTCGCGCGCGATCTCGACGCCGCCCAGCTCGAGGCCGCGCGCTGGAAGCGCGAGGCCGAGGAGGTGCTGCGCGGCCTGGGCGCGGCGATCGATCGCCAGTTCGAGCGCTGGAGCCTCTCGGCGGCGGAGCGCGAGGTGGCGCTGCTGCTCCTCAAGGGGCTCGCGCACAAGGAGATCGCCGAGCTGCGCCGGACGAGCGAGCGGACCGTCCGCCAGCAGTCGCTCGCGGTGTACCGGAAGGCGGGGCTCTCCGGGCGCGCCGAGCTCTCCGCCTTCTTCCTCGAGGACCTCCTCCTGCCCGCCGCAGGCGACCGCGCCGGCTGACCGGGGCGCTAGGTCCGCCGCGCGCTCTCGATCCCGAACGCCGCGGCGACCCGCTGGGCGGAGTCGCGGAGCTCGGCGTCGAGCGTCCGCACCGCGAGCGGCGAGAGCCGGAGCGCCGCGGCGCTCTGCACGAGCTCCGCGGCGGCGCGCGGCGCGGCGGCCTCGTCGCGCAGGTCGAGCAGCGCCCCGGCGAGCCGCACCACGTGCAGGTCCACGAACTCGGGGTCGGCGGGGATCTCGCGCTCGTGGTGCCGGACGGCGATGACGGTGAGGTACTGCGGGAGGGCCCACTCCTGGTGACACTCCGCCCCCACCTCGCCGTGGACGGCCTCGAGGACCCGTCCGATGCGCGCCTCGTCGGGCGCGGCCGCCGGCTCGGCGAGGGCCAGGGCGGCGATCGAGCGGAGCGCGATCGACTTGCCGACGTCGAAGAGGAGCCCGCCCAGGAAGGCGCGGTCCGCGCGGCCGCCGCGGGCCTGCATCGCGGCGAAGGCGGCGCCGTTCGCGACGGTGAGCGCGCGGTGATACAGCGCCCCGAAGCGCGCGCCGTAGGCGGCGAGCTCCGCCTTGAGCTTCGGGTTGAAGAGGCTCTTCGCCCCGATGCCGCCGGCGACGCGGGCCACCTCGTCGAGCCCGAGCCGCACCACCGCGGCGCGCACGGTCTCGATCTCCTCGAGCCCGCGGTAGTGCGCGGAGTTGGCCACGGTGAGCACGCCGGCGGAGAGGGCCGGGTCCGCCGAGACGAGCCGCACCATCTCGCCGACGTCGGCGTCCGGGGCGGCGACGAGGTTCAGGACGCGGAGCGAGAGCGACGGCGCCGAGGCCGGGCCGGGGCGGCTCCGCCGGAAGTGCTCGAGCACGCGGCCTGCGAGCGCGACGTCCTCGGGGTCGGGCTCGACCGTGTCCGGGTCGGGCTGCGGCGGCGGGACCGGGAGCCCGAGGGCGCGGGCGAACGGCGCGAACGGGCGGTCGTCGTCGAGCGGGGCGGGGGCGGTCGCCGGCGCGCCCGGCGCGGGCGCCGGGCGGCCGCGCCCAGGAGGCGCCGCCGGCGTCGAGCCCCGGACCAGGCGTGAGAACCAGCCGAACATCCCGTTCGCGAGTCGAGCACGCGGGCGGGGAGGTCCGCAAGCACCGTCGCCGCTCGACGCCACCCCCGGGCGGCGATAGCGTCGCCCACATGGCAGCCGGGATCGTCCGGGTCACGCTCGCGGTCGCCGCGCTCGTCGCGGTCGCGCTGGCGCTCCTCTGGGCGAGCCAGCGGCGGCTCCTCTACTTCCCGTCGCGCACCGACCGCGCCGCGGCCGACCGGCTCGCGCGGGCCCGAGGGCTCGAGCCCTGGGCGCCCGCGGGCGTACTGCTCGGCTGGCGCGCGCGGCACCCCGCGGGCGCGCGCGGCACGCTGCTCGCCTTCCACGGGAACGCCGGGTCCGCGCTCGACCGGACCTACCTCGTGGACGCGTTCGCCTCGGCCGTGCCGGCCCTGCCGCTCGACGTGGTGCTGGTCGAGTACCCGGGCTACGGGCCGCGCCCGGGGTCGCCCACGCAGGCGGCGATCCTCGCCGCGGCCCGGGAGGCGATCGCCGCCGCGCGGGCGGAGGGGAAGGGGCCCGTGCTGCTCGCCGGCGAGTCGCTCGGCTCGGCGGTGGCGGCGCTCGCGGCCGCCGAGGCGCCATCGGAGGTGGCCGGGCTCGTGTTGGTCACGCCGCTCGCGAGCGTGCCGGCGGTCGCCGCGCGTCACTACCCGTTCCTCCCGGCCGCCTTCTTCCGGGACCCCTGGCGGACGGACCGCGCGCTCCCGCGCTTCGGCGGTCCGGTGGCGTTCCTCCTCGCGGGCGAGGACGAGGTCACCTTCGCCGACCTCGGCCGGGCCCTCTTCGACGCGTACCCGGGCCCGAAGCGGCTCTGGGTCGACGCGCGCGCGGGGCACAACGGGCTCGACTGGCGCCCGGGCCTCCAGCGGTGGCGCGAGATGGTGGAGGTCGCCGCGTCCCGGGCGGCGCGCGAGTAGCCGCGGGCCGGGACGGCGGCGGGACGAGCGACGCGAGCCAGAGCAGCAGGTACACGGCTCACCCCGCGGAAGGGGCTGGCGCGACGGCCCCGGGCGACGACTCCGGCGCGCCGGCCTCGCCTTCGAGCGCGGGCGGCAGGAGCCGGTAGAGCACCGGCGTGATCACGCGGGCGAGGAGCGTCGAGGAGACGAGCCCGCCCATGATCACGAGTGCGAGCGGCGAGTAGAGCGCGGAGCGCTCGAGCGCCAGCGGGAGCAGGCCGCCGAGGGCGGTGAGGGTGGTGAGCAGGATCGGCACGAAGCGGGTCTCGCCCGCCCGCCGGATCGCCTCGTCGAGCGGGATCCCCTCCCGCCGGAGCTGGTTCGTGAAGTCCACGAGCAGGATGGAGTTCTTCACCTCGATGCCCATGAGCGCGACGAAGCCGATCATCGCCGTGAAGGAGAGCGTGTAGCCGGAGAGCAGCAGGGCGACGAGCCCGCCCACCACGCCGAGCGGGATGACCGAGGCGACGATGAGCGTGCTGCGGAACGTCCGGAACTCGAGCACGAGGACGGCGAGCACGCCGAAGACGGCCACGAGGATCGCGGAGCCGAGGCCGCCGAAGCTCTCCTGCCGGCTCTCGTACTCGCCCGCGGGCACGATCCGGACGCCGTCCGGCCAGGCCTCGCGGTCGAGGTGCGCCAGGATCTCCTTCGTCAGGCGGTCGGTGTTGTGCCCCTCGGCCACCTGGGCGGTGACCGTGGTGGACCGCACGCGGTCGTGCCGGTCGATGCGCGAGGGGGACGGCTCGAGGGCCAGCTCCGCCACCTGGGCGAGCGGGACGGCGCCGCCGGCCGCCGGGACGTGGAGCCGCTCCAGCACGCCGAGGCCGGGGCGGGCGCCGCCCGGGAGGACCGCGCCGCCGCGGGGCAGGGTGACGCGGACGTCCCACGCGTCGTCGGCCGCGTCGTCGCGGTAGGACGCCGCGACGACGCCGCCCACCGCGAGCCGCACCGCGCGATCCACGTCGGGGACGGCCACGCCGGCGAGCGCGGCCCGGTCGCGGTCGATGCGGACGCGCAGGTCGCTCTTGTGATCGCGGCTCGGGTTCCGGACGCCGCGGGTCCCCTCGACGCCGGCGACCACCGCCTCGACCCGGCGCGCGGCCGCCTCGAGGAGGGCCGGGTCCTCGGCGAGGACCCGCACGGCGATCGGCGCGTCGACCGGCGGCCCCTGCTCGAACTCGCGCACCTCGATGACGGCCCCGGGCCACGCGGCGAGCTCCCCGCGGAGCGACTCCAGCGTCCGGGCGATCTCCTCGCCGTCCCGGGTCCCGAGCTCGGCGAGCAGCTCGCCCAGGCTCGACTTCTCGTTCTGGGTCGCCACGTTGTAGTAGACGCGCGGGTTGCCGCGGCCGACGTTGGCCGTGACGCGTACCACCTCCGGGTGGCGCGCGAGCACCGCCTCCGCGAAGCGCGCCGCCCGGTCGGCCTCCGCGAGGCTCGCACCCTCGGGCGCCTCGATGGTCACGCGGAACTGGGGGATGCCGGCCTTCGGGAAGAGGCTGAAGCCCACCAGCGGGACGAGGGCGAGGCTGCCCGCGAAGAGCGCGGCGCCGATCGCGAGCGTCGCCCGCGGCCAGGTGAGGGCGCGCACGAGCACCGGGCGGTAGGAGCGCTCGATGAGGCGGGTCATGAGCTGGAACACCCGGTTCCCGTGCGCGCCCTCCTCGCGCAGGAGCCGGCTCGCGAGGAACGGGACGATGGTGAGCGAGACCGCGAGCGAGGCGGCCACCGTGAAGACGACCGCCACGGGCAGGCTCCGGATGAAGAGGCCGGCCGCGCCCGGCAGCGCCAGCAGCGGGAGGAACGCGAGGAGCAGGGTCGCGGTGCAGCCGAGCACCGAGAGGGTGATCTGCCGGGTCGCCTGGATCGCGGCCTCGCGCGGCGAGTGGCCGGCGCGGATGAAGCGGGTCACGTTCTCGACCACCACGATGGAGTCGTCGACGAGCAGCCCGAGCGCGATGACGAACCCGACGATGCTGAGCTGGTTCACCGAGAAGCCGCCGAGGTGGAGGAGCGTGACGCCGAGGGCGAGCGAGAGCGGGATCGAGACCATCACCACCGCCGCGGCGCGGCCGCCGAGCGGCAGCAGCGTGAGCAGCACGAGGGCGATGGCGATGGCGAAGTCGCGGGTGAACCCGGAGAGCCGGTGCGCGACGTTCGCGGCCTGATCGAAGCTCCGCACCAGCGCGACCCCGGGCGGGAGCGAGCGCTCGAAGTCGACGAGCGCCGCCTCGAGCCCCTTCCGCACGTCGAAGAGGTTCTGGCCCTCGCGCACCGCCGCCGCGATCGTCACCGCCCGCCGGCCGTCCACCCGCACGAGGTGGAGGGGCTCCGCGTCGGCGACCTCGACCGCGGCGACGTCGCGGACGCGGACGGTGCGCCCCTCGACGTTCCGCACCACCGTGTCGCGGACCTCGTCCACGCTGCCGTAGTCTCCGCTCGTCTTCACCCCGAGCTGGCGGGCGCCGGCGTCGAGCGCGCCGGCGGGCAGGTTCGCCGCCTCGGCGCCGAGCGCCGCGATCACCTCGCCGGGCGAGACGCCGAGCGCCGCCGTCCGCTCGGGGTCGACCGCCACGTGCAGCTCGCGCGGCGGCAGCCCGGCGAGCTCCACCTTGCCCGCGCCCGGGACCCCCTCGAGGCGGCGCTTCAGCCGGTGGGCGAGCCGGTCGAGCTCGCGGTAGGGCGCCGTGTCGGAGGCGAGCGCGAGCTGGAGCGCCACGACCTGGGCGGCGTTGAACTCCTGCACGTCGAGCCGGACGACCTCGGCCGGCAGCTCGGGCCGGAGCGCCGTCACCTCGCGCAGCACGTCGTCGCGCTTGCGCGCCGGGTCGGCCCCCGCGAGGAACTCGAGCTGCACGGCGGCCACGCCGTCCTCGATGCGGGTGCGCATCGACTTCACGTCGTCGAGCGTCGCGAGCCGCGCCTCGAGGGGGTCCACGACGAGCCGCTCCAGGTCGGCCGGCGCGGCGCCCGGAAGCACCGCCACGATGGCGAAGTTCGGGTAGTCGAAGGCGGGGTCCTCGGCCTTGGGGATGGTGAGGAGCGAGGCGACCCCGAGCGCGGCGACGCCCAGGAAGACGACCAGCGTGAACTGCCAGCGGCGGACGGAGAACTCGGCGACGTGCATGGCGCGGCTCCTCAGGGGACGAGCGACACGGCGGCGCCGTCGGCGAGGCGGCCGGCGCCCTCCGTCACCACCTGCTCCCCGCCCGCGAGCCCCGCCGACAGCACGGCCGCGTCGAGCTGCAGGAAGGCGATCCGGACCGGCACGCGCCGGACGCGGTCGCGCTCGAGCGCGAAGACGACCCCATGCTCGCCGTCCCCCTCGACGATCGCGGCGAGCGGCACGACCGCGGCGGCGGGCACGGTGCGCGCGATCTCCACCTTGGCGGTGAGGCCGGAGAGGAGGTCGTGCGGCGTGCGCGCCGGGTCGAGCCGGATCTCCACCTCGTAGGTCCCGGTGGACGGGGAGGGGGAGCGCGCCACCTCGGAGACCGTCCCCGGGATCGGCTCCCCGGGGCGGGCGTCGAGGACCACGGCCGCGGCCCGGCCCGGGGCGAGGCCGAGCGCGTCGCGGTCCGCCAGCGCCGCGCGCACCACGAACCCCTGGCCGCGCCCGCTCGTGCGGAGGACGGGCTGGCCGGCCGGGACGATCTCCCCCGGCTCGACGAGCCGCCGGTCCACCCAGCCCGCGTCGCGCGCGACGATCACGGTGCGGGCGAGGTTGAACTCCGCGGCGGACGCGGCCGCGGCGGCGACCGCCGCGCCGGTCTCGGCGTCCTCCGCGAGCGCCGCGGGGATCGCCTCCGCGGAGCGCAGCGCCCGGGCGCGGGCGCGGTCCCGCTCGGCCTTGGCGAGCGCCTCGCGCGCCTGGCGGACGCCGGCCGAGACCTCCGTCGCGTCCAGCTCCGCGAGCACCTGGCCGCGCCGGACCAGCTCCCCCTCCCGGACGTGGACGCGGGCGACGACGCCGCCCGCCTTGAAGGAGAGCGTCCAGGTGTCCTTCGCGGCGATCGTGCCGGCCGCGTGGATCGGCCGCTCGACGGGGCCGGCGCGCGCGACCGCGGTGCGCACGGGGAGGGGCGCGGCCGGCGCCGGGGCGGCGGGCGCGGCGCCGGCGCCGCAGCCGGCGAGGAGGATCGCGGCGAGGGCGGCCGCGAGCGAGGCCGGGGACGTCTGCGTGCGGTTCATGCGCTTCCTGCCTTCGCGGGGGGCCGCGCCCGACGGGTGGACGTTCGATGTGAACGGCGCATACTTGTGCTTTCATGTGAACGATGTCAACATGACCTGCGTGAAATCTCCGATGACCCCCACCCGGGACAGCTACCACCACGGCGATCTCCGCAACGCGCTCCTCGAGACGGGGCTGCGGCTCGTCGCCGAGCGCGGGGAGGAGGGCTTCAGCCTCCGCGAGGCGGCGCGGGCGGTGGGCGTCTCCCCGGGCGCCGCCTACCGCCACTTCGCCGACCGGGCCGCGCTGCTCGCCGCGATCGCGGCCGACGGCCACGGCCGGCTCGCGGCCGCGCTCGAGCGCGCGGAGGAGCGGGCGGAGGGCACGCCGGGCTCGGCGGCGCGGGCCGTCCGCGTCTTCGCCGCCATCGGCGAGGCGTACGTCGACTTCGCGGTGCGCCACCCCTCGCACTTCCGCGTGATGTTCGGGCCGTGCACGCAGGTGGAGGGCTTCGCGCCGAGCTGCGCGCCGTCCGGGCGCGGCGCCTTCCAGATCCTGGTGGACGCGCTCGACCGGCTCGTCGAGGCGGGGGTGATCACCGCGCGCGCCCGCGCCGGCGGCGAGCTCGCGGCGTGGGCGACGGTCCACGGCCTCTCGGCGCTGATCGTCGACGGCGCGCTCCCGCTCACGGGGCGCGCCCGGACCGAGGCCGCCCGGTCGGTGGGCCGGACGATGCTCGCGGGCCTCGGCTGCGATCCGCGCCAGCTGCCGCCCGCAGGGGCGCCGGTGCTCGTCGGAGACCCGCGGCTTCCGGAGGCCGGCGGCCGGAAGCAGCGCTAGGAGCCCGTCCCGGTGATCCATCACGCGGACAGGCTCCCGGCTGCGGCCGCCGGGGTTCGCGCGGGAGGCTGGCCGTTGCCGGCTCCCCTGGCGCTGCTGTATACGAGGCGCGAATTTCGTGCTACCCGCGCTGCGCCCACCCCGTGGCGGAGGATCCGTGAAGAGCTCGCTGCTCGTCCTCGCCCTGCTGCTCGCCCCGGCACCGGGCCGGGCCCACGACCTCTGGGTCGAGCCCGTGGACGACGGCTTCGTCCTGCGGATCGGCCACCGCGGCGGCGAGCTGCTCCCGCTCGACGCGGGCCGGGTGAAGGCGATCCGCTGCGCCTCGGGTCACGCGGCCCCCGCTGACGTGCGGGGGCAGGCGCACGCGAGCGGGCCGGAGCTCCGCGTCCCGGCACGCTGCGACGCGGTGACCGCGTTCCTCGACGGCGGGTTCCACAGCCTCACCCCGGACGGCGAGGTGAGCCGGCCGAAGGACCAGGTCGCCGGCGCGGTGAGGAGCTGGCAGTCCCGCCAGTACGCGAAGTGGATCGACCCCGCGTCGCCGGGCGCGGCGCGCGCGCTCGGCGACGAGCTCGAGATCGTCCCGGTCACCGACCTCGGGCGGGCGCGCGCGGGCGAGAAGGCCAGCTTTCGCGTCCTCCTCGACGGCAGGCCCGTCGCGGGCGCCGCCGTCGCCGTCGGCCACCGGGTGGTGGGCGAGACGGACCGCGAGGGCGAGGTCCGCGTCAAGCTGCGCGCCGCCTGCGTCGAGACGCTGAGCGCGTCCGTGCGCCGGCCCCTCGCCACCCCGCAGGCGGACGCGCTCGTGCTCGAGGCGAGCCTCACCTTCCCGGTGGGCCGGTGAGCGCCGCCCCCCGGCGCATCCTCGCGGCCGCGCTTCTCGCCGGGCTCGCGCTCGGCGCGCCGGCGCCGGCCGCCGCGCACGAGGTGGTCCACGAGGTGGTGCGCGGCCGGGCGGTGGCCGTCCACGCCCGCTACGCGAACGGCGAGCCGCTCGCGTACGCGGCGGTGGAGGTCTTCTCGCCCGCCGATCAGGCCCTCCCGCACCAGAAGGGCCGGACGGACCGGAACGGCTGGGTCGCCTTCGTGCCGGACGTCCCCGGCGGCTGGCGCGTGCGGATCCAGGACGGCAGCGGCCACGGCCTCGACACGACCGTGGAGATCGCCGCCCCCGGCGCGCCCGCGGCGGCCGCCTCCGACCCGGGCGCGCCCTCGGCGCTCGCCTTCGCGCTCCGGCCCGTGCTCGGAGTGCTCCTCGTGCTCGCGCTGTTCGGCGGGCTCTTCCTGTTCCTCCGACGCACTCGAGAGCCGGGATGAACGTCGATCGCACCCTCGCGGCCGCGGCGCTCGCCGGCCTCCTCGCCGCCTCGCCCGCCCGCGCCCACCACGGCGTCGCCGCCGTGAGCCTCGCCGGCGCGGAGGGACCGGGCGCCGCCCTCGAGACCACCTCGGCGCTGCAGCTCCCGGAGCGCAGCCTCTTCGTCCTCGCGAAGACCGAGTACGTGCCGTTCCAGCAGCGCGCGTTCGCCGAGCCGGAGAACAAGGACTACTCCCTCTTCTCCAACCTCGCGCTCGGCTACGGCCTCCGTCCCTGGCTCGCCGCCTACCTCTTCCAGCCGTTCAGCGTGAAGGCGCAGGACGCGATCGGCGCGAGCGCCGGCGTCGGCGACCCGAGCCTGATGCTCGTGCTCGGGTTCAAGTACGACGAGGGGCTCCGGCTCGTGCCCGAGAAGGAGAGCCTGGACGAGCTGGAGGACTGGCACTTCTCGCTCTGGGCGTCGACGACGCTGCCGATCGGAGCCGTCGATCGGCGCGACGACCAGGGCTTCTACTTCGAGCCGGACATGCAGTCGGGTTTCGGCAGCCCGAGCCCGGCGGTCGGTGCGGCGGTCCTGAAGGAGCTCGGCCCCCGCCTCACCTGGCTCGCCGACGCGAGCTACCAGCACTTCCTCGCGCACCGCTACGACTTCACCCGGTACCAATTCGGCGGCGAGCTCAGGGTGGACACGGCGCTCGCCTGGCGCGTGCACGCGGACGCGCGCCAGCGGGTCGACCTCGTGGGCGAGCTGCTCGGGCTCCACCTCTCGCGGGACCGGGAGGAGAACGCGGACGGTGAGCTCGAAGCGCTCGAGTCGTCGGGCGGCGCCATCCTGTACGCGGCCGCAGGCCTGCGGTACACGGCGGGCCCGGTGTCGGCGGCGGTCGGGATCCGCCGCGCGGCGCTGAGGCGGCTCAACGAGGGCGGCGAGCAGCAGGGCTCCGAGGGGCTCGAGCGGTACCGCGCCACCTTCGCGCTCTCGTGGTCGGTCGGCCTCTAGGCGCCATGCACGTCCCGGACGGCTTCCTCTCCCCGCAGCTCACGCTCCCCGCGCTCGCCGCGGCGGCGCCGCTCTGGGTCTACGCGGCGCGGCGCCACTTCGGCCGCGCGGCGCTCGACGCGCTCCCGGCCATCGGGGCGCTCACCGCGCTCGCGCTCGTCGTGCAGACCCTGATGATCCCGCTGCCGGGCGGCACCTCCACGCACCTCGGCGGCGTGGTGCTGCTCGCGCTCCTGTTCCATCCGCTCGTCGCGTTCGTCTGCGAGTCGCTCGTGCTCGTCATCCAGGCGGTCGCGCTCGGCGTGGGCGGGGTGACCGTCCTCGGCGTGAACGCGCTCGCCATGGGGCTCCTCGGGCCGCTCGCGGGCTGGGCCGTGCACCGGCTCCTGCGCGGGCCGCTGCCGCGCGTGGCGGCGTTCCTCGCGGGCTGGCTCGGCACGCAGGTCTCGACCGCGGCGGTGGTCGGCGCGCTCGGGCTCCAGCACGCGCTCTCCCCGGCCCACCTGCCGGCGCCGCTCCCCGTGCTCGCCGTCGCGATGCTCGGGCCGAGCGCGCTCACCGGCGTCGCGGAGGGGCTCTACACGGTCTTCGCGATGGCGCTCCTGCGTAAGGCGGCCCAGCGTGGCCTGGCCTGAGCCCCGGCGCAGCCAGGCGCTGCTCGCGGGCGGCGCGGCGGCGGCCTTCGCGCTCTCCGCGCTGACCGACCCGCGCCTCCTCGCGGCGGCGGGGGCGCTCGCCGTGGCGGCGTTTCCCGGCGGCTTCGCCCGCACCGCGCGGCGGGTCGCGGTGGCCGTGCTGCCCGTGACGCTCGGGCTCGCCCTGGTCTCGATCGCGTTCGCGCGGGCGGCCGAGGGGCGCTGGCCGGACCTCACCCCGTGGGTCGCGCTCGTCCTGCGCCCGGCCGTCATCGCGTACGTGACCCTCTCGGTGGTGCGGCGAGCGGATCTCTTCCGCGCGCTCGCGCCGTTCCCGACCGCGACGCGGCTCCTCGTGCTCACGCTCGGGCAGGCGCACGCGCTGCGGCTCCTCGCCGCCGAGTCGCTGCTCGGGCTGCGCAGCCGCATGCCGCGCCGGCCCGGCGCGCTCGACGTGCTGCGCGGCGCCGGCGGCATCACCGCCGCGCTGCTCACCCTCTCCCTGCGCAACGCCCGCGACGTCGCGGACGCGATGCGCTCCCGGGGGTTCTAGATGACGCCGATCCTGGAGCTCGCGGGCGCGACGGTCGAGGTGGGCGGGCGGGCGGTCTTCCAGGACCTGTCGCTCGCGGTCGCCCCGGGGGAGCGGATCGTGCTGCTCGGGGTGAACGGCTGCGGGAAGACGACCCTCTTGCGGGCGCTCGACGGGCTCGTCCTCGCGGCCCGCGGCGAGGTGCGCTACGCGGGGACGCGGCTCGATCCCGCCTCGCTCGACGGGGCCGCGTTCCGGCGCCGCTTCCGGAGCGAGGTGGGGCTCCTGTTCCAGAACGTGGACGCGATGCTGTTCAACCCGACCGTGGCGGACGAGATCGCCTTCGGGCCTCGCCAGCTCGGGCTCTCCGACGTGGACGAGCGGGTGGCGCGCTGGGCGGCGGCGCTCGGGGTGGAGGAGTTCCTCGCCCGGCCGCCGTTCGAGCTGTCCGGCGGGGAGAAGAAGCGGGTGGCGGTCGCGGCGGTGCTCGCCATCCACCCCCGGGTGCTCCTCCTCGACGAGGCCACGGCCAACCTGGATCCGGCTGCGTCGGCGAGGCTCGTGGATCTGCTGGCGGGGATCGAGGGGCTCACCACGGTCGCCTCGACGCACAACCTGTCGATCGCCGGGGAGCTGGGGAGCCGGGCGGTGCTGATGCATCCGCAGGGGAAGGGGGTGCTCTACGACGGGCCGCCGGAGGGCCTCATGGGGGACGAGCGGCTGCTGGTGGTGAGCGGGCTGGCCCATGCGCATGCGCATCGGCACGGGGGGAGGGCGCACTCGCATTACCACGTGCATGACGCGGAGTGAGGGGAGTGGTTCGCGGGGCGTGTCCGTGAACGGGGAGGTCACCGCAGGCGCGGGCGGGGAGCGGCAGCGAGGGCGGGCGGCGAGGCGGGGAGGTCGGGGTTGGCGTACCGCTTCGCAGTTTCGCGGCGCGCTACTTCGACACGGCCTCGCGGAGGAACTCGAGGCACTCCTCGATCTCTTCCTGGAAGAAGAGGCGGTCGATGAACGCTTCCGCTCCTTCGCGGTAGCGCTCGGCCTCCGTGCGGGAGCAGAGCATCAGGACGACCACGACCGGCTTCGCGCGCTGGATCTGCTCGCGGAGCCGGGCCCTGAGCTTGGAGGCCTCCTCCGTGACCTCCAAGGTCGACTCGATGCCGAGCCCCCGGAGCTCGATGCTCCCGTACAGGAGCTTCATCTCGAGAGATGCCTCAGCGATCTCGTACAGCCGCTTCTGGATATCATCGGAGACGCGCCGGACGTTCTTGATCTCGAGGTAGACCTCCGGCGCCGCGCCGGACGCAGGATCCGGGTAGACGCCGTCCGGTTTGCGCTTGCCGATGAGGATGCCGGGCACCTGACGCACCGGCGGCGACATGAGCAGCGGGATCCCCTCGGCGCCCAGGCGCTCCCGGAAGAGCTGTTCTATCTCGCCCTTCGAGCGCCGCTCCAGGTCGCCGCGCCGAAGGACCACGGCCGCGTTGGCGACGTCGGCGAAAGACCTTCTCACCGGGAGCCGCTTCTCGACCGCGAACGCGCGGCGCAACGGCTTCGACACGATCTGCGCGGTCTCCTCGGCGGTCGCCTTCTTGAGCGAGGTCCGGTTCAGCCCGGCTGCCGCCAGGAGGAAGTAGTAGGCAGCGTCCTCGCGCAGCAGCTCGGCGATCTCCTGACGCTTCAGTCGACCGAGATGGACGTCGGCCCGCTTGATGAGCGGCGCGATCGCCGGGTGCGAGCGAAGCGCCTCGATCTGGCGTCTGAACTCGTCCAGCGCCGGGTTATCGACCACGGCGGCCTCGAGCGCGGTGGATGGTCGTCATTCATGGATCCCGAGGAAGTCGTTCAAGAGATGGCGATCAGCGGGCGTGAGTTGGAAAAGGTCCGTCACCAGCTCGTCGGCCGTCCTGGCATCGCCATCGCGGGCAGCCCGCCCGATCCGCCTGGCCGCCGCGGCCGCGGCGCTTGGCACCGGTAACGTCGCCAGGAACTGACGACGGTACCGATTGAAACCATCCTTCACTACGGGCGCGAGCAGCCGGATGAGGAACAGCGTCACGCGCGAGTTGAGCACCGCCGCGAGAAAATGGGGGTCCGTCCCGGGCTTCGGAACGATGTAGTAGGCGCTGTGAAGCGGGATGAAGCGCCCCTCGTCCACGGCGAACCGGTTCTGGTTCGCAACGTCCGGAACGAGTACCTTGGGCTGACCGGCGAGATCACCGAACACCTGATCGTGCAGGTCGTACCACCGCTTTTCCCAGACCCGCACGCAGTGCCGTCGCTCGAGCATCGCGCGATGAGCCTCGAGGTAGGCGCGCGCCTTCGGGTAACGGCGAAGGTCGATGAGCTCAGGCGATCGCGAGCCCTTCGCGAACGTGTAGGGCAACAGGATGGAGAGCCCGGCGTCTCGGATCTCGAAAGCGCCGAGGTCGCGCCCACGCACGGCCGGGCTGAGGAGCTCCGGCTCGAAGTCGGGCCGTGCGTCCGACGCGAACACGTACAGACCGTCGCATCCCGTGGCGGGCCCCGCCGAGATCCGGATCGAGGTTGTCGAAAGCGCCGGCTGCTGCCCCTGGAGACGCCGGGCCAGCTCCAGACACTTCGGGGAAACGAGTGCCCACGGTGCCGGGCCGAACGAGCGCGGCGGAAACCGCGCCCGAGACGTGACGACCACCCTTCCGCGGCTGTCGGGCTTCTCCGCGCACATCTCCACGAGGACGGGCCTCGGCTGCCCGCCCCGCTCGACCACGGTGACGCACGGCACGGTGGCCGCGCCATCGAAGACCTTGTGCGAGCGGAACCGCGCGATCGTGCGAACCACGCCTTCCTTCAAGATGAAGGTGCGCAAGGCGCGCGCACTCTGGCTTGCCAGGTACTTGTCCGGGGTCACCATGGCGAGCCGCCCCCCGGGGCTCAGCAGCGTGAGCGAGCGCTCGAGAAACACGGTGTAGAGGTCGAGCCGCCCGCCGGCCGTCTCGAACCGAGCCCGAATCCGCTCCTTGTACTGCGCCGAGATCCGCGTGGCGGAGACGTAGGGCGGATTGCCGACGACGTACGCGAAGCCGTCGGACGCCGGGGTAGGCAGCGCGCCTCGAGGCGCGGTGAGGAAGTCCGCTTCCGTGATGTTGCCCCGGAAGAACCCGTCCGGCAGCGGCCCCGGCGAGACGTGGGTGACGGCGCGCTTCACCGAGCTTACGGCGAGGGCACATGCCTTCGAATCGATGTCGACGCCGAACAGCGTCGATTCGACGATCGAGAGGAACCGGCTGCGTCCGTCGCCGCGGTCGATGCGGTCCCCGTCCGACCGAAGCCGTGCCGCGGTTGCGAGCACTGCGCCGACGAGGAACGCCCCCGCCCCGCAGGCCGGATCGAGGAGCGCGCGCCCGGTGAAATCGGACGTTCGCGCGTACCCGGCGTGCTCCAGGATGAATGTGACGAGGTGGGGCGGCGTGTACACGCGCCCGCCCGCCCGGCGCTCCTCGAGAGAGAGGCGCCCCAGGTACTCGGCGGCCTCGTTCCAGATCGAGTGATCGATCCCGTGGCGCCGCGGTGGCGCGGCGCGGTCCCTCCCCTCGGCGCCCGTAGGACCGTACGGGATGGCGAGCTGCTCGCGGACGACCGTGGCCGTCGCTGTGACCCTGGAGCCCATTAGTATTCGACGCGCGTACCGTACATGCCGGGCCTGACACCGGTTCGCCCGGACGTTGCGCGTCAGAGGCGGGTGCTAGGGTCAGCGGCATGTCCGAGGAAGCCGTCACCCTGGTTCCCGCCCCGAACAGCGAGCCTGCGCCGCGAATACTGCTGTCGACTTCCCGTCATCCAGGTCACGCGGAAGCATGACAAGCTGCCGTTTGATGTGAACCAGGTGAGGACGATCGTCATCGACACGTCGGACATCTACACGCTCGTCCCGAAGCTGGAGACCTATCGCTCGGAGATCGCATCGCAGGTCCGAGCCGTTCTCGCGGACCACACCCCAGCCAGCAATCCCATCTCGGTCTTCTTCCCGCAGTTCCAGCCGATCTCGCTAAAGGGATCGTAGACCCCGGTGGCACGCTGGCCCCTCCGGGCGGCGCCGCACCGGTCGCCGTGCGCAGCCCGGGCACCGGAGGACGGGTCGTGAGCCAATGGTCTGATCGACTGGCGAACCACACGATTTGGCAGATCCTGAGCACTCTCGGCCCTGCGATCGATTCGGCGCAGGCGCGCGAAGGGATCGATCCCGCCTCGTTGGACTCGCTTGGGCGGCTCCATTCCGTCCTCGCCTTCGTAGGAAAGCGTCTCGCTGGCGCTGATGGCGACCTCATCCAGGCGGGCCCGCTCGATAACCTCGCCAACGGCCTTCAAGCCGTTATCAACGAGGTGCAAGCCTTCGTTTCCAACGGCAACCCGGGTCACCTCGTCAACGCGAACAACAACGCAGACGCGGCGCTGACGTACCTCAGCCAAGTCAACGTTCCGTTCACGACGGACGAGTTCGTCGGCGCCAAGGAGGCGGCAGACCGATGGGGCAGGCGATGACGAGCACCCCGACCCCCGACCTCGACCCCGACCCCGACCCCGACCCCGACCGCCCCCCGACCTATCCGCCTTGGGCGCGCGCAGGGGCCTGGACCGATGCGAGCCCCGCCGCCGCCTCGGTGGCTCGCGCGTCCCGCTGGCCGGCGACGACGTCCACGCGGGCGAGCAGGCTCGCGCCGGCGACGAAGAAGGCGATCACCGACAGGATCGCGATCCGCGACGAGCCGGTCAGCGCGACCGCGGCGGCGAAGAGGGCCGGGCCGAAGATCCCGGCGAACTTCTCGGAGATGGCGAAGAACGCGAAGAACTCGCCGGAGAGGTGGCGCGGGACGAGCGTCGCGAAGAGCGAGCGCGACAGGGCCTGCGTGCCGCCCTGCACGGTGCCGACCAGGAACGCGAGGACGAAGAAGTGGGTGGCGCTCGTGGTGAAGTAGGCGAGCACCGCGATCACCACGTAGACCGCCAGCCCGCCCAGCACGGCACGCTTCGCGCCGAGGCGCGCCGCGAGCGCGCCGAACAGGAAGGCGAAGGGCACGCCGACCAGCTGGACCATCAGGATCGCGCCGATGAGCGCGCCGCGCGCGAGGCCGATCTCCGTGCCGTAGATGGCGGCCATCCGGATGATCGTCCCGATGCCGTCGTTGTAGACGAGGAACGCGCCGAGCATCAGCAGCGCCTGCGGATGGCGGGCGAGCGTGCGGAAGGTCCGGCCGAGCCGCGCGAGCGCGGCGGGCAGGCCCGCGGGGGCGCCGGGCGGGTGCGCCGCGACGGCGGGCTCGCGCACGCGCAGCAGGAGCGGCACGGTGAAGGCCGCCCACCAGATCGCCACCGACAGGAAGGCGAGGCGCGTCGGCAGCGTGCGCGCGGACGGCGTCGCGTCGGGGCCGGCGGGCAGGCCGAGCAGGTCCGGCTTCAGGATCACCGCGAGCTGCGCGGCGAGGAGCAGGCCGCCGCCGAGGTAGCCGAGCGCGTAGGCCGCCGCCGAGGTCCGGTCGAGCTCGTCCGGGCGCGCGACGTGGGGGAGGAGCGCGTCGTAGAAGACGAAGCTGCCGTTCAGCCCGACGTTCACCACGACGAGCAGCCCCGCCGCGACGAGCGTGTCGCCGCGCTCGACGAGGAACAGGGCCGCGCAGCCCGACGCGCCGAGCGCGGCGAACGCCGCGAGCAGCCGCTTCTTCACCGGGCGCAGGTCGGCGAGGGCGCCGAGCATCGGCGCGAGGAGGGCGACGAGGACGAGCCCGGCGGTGGTGGCGAGCGCGAAGCGCTGGGTCGCCTCGGCGGGCGCGAGGCCGGCCGCGGCCACGGTCGAGAAGTAGATCGGCAGGATGGCGGTGAGGACGGAGGTCACCGCCGCGGAGTTGGCGCAGTCGTAGAGCGCCCACGCGCGGAGCTCGGGGCGGCCGAGGCCGAGGCTCGCGAGGAGGCCGGGCGGGCCAGCGGGGTCGGGCACGGCGGGAAGCTACGCGGGAAGGCCGCCGGGCCGCAACGGCCGCGCCTGGACCGGACCCGGCCCGCGGCGTACCGTCCCCGCCGGAGCTCCCGTGCCCGGGTTCGTGCGGTTCGGCCCTGCCCACCTCGCCCTCCTCGCGGCGGTCCCCGCCCTCGCCGCCGTGCTCTCGCGCGCCGTGCGCGCGCGGCCCGGCGCGGCGCGGGCCGTCCGGCGCGGCCTCGCGGCGGCCATCGTGGCGGTGGAGCTCGCGCGGCTCGCCCACGCGCTCGGCCGCGGCTGGATCGACCCGCCCCGCGGCCTCCCGCTCGAGCTCTGCGACCTCGCGCTCTGGGTGACGGTGGTCGCGCTCGTGGCCGGCCGCCCGCGCGCGCTCGAGCTCGCCTGGTTCCTCGCGCTCGGCGGCTCGACGATGGCGCTCCTCATGCCCGATCTGTCGGTGCCGCTCGCGAGCTTCCCCGGCCTCGCCTTCTTCGTCTCGCACGGCCTCGTCGTCGCGGCCGCGCTCTTCCTCGCGTGGACGGGAGCGCTCCGGCCCGCGCGCGGGGCGTGGGCGCGAGCGTTCGCGGCGGCCCTGGGCTGGGCGGCGTTCGTCGGCGCGATCGACGCGCTGTACGGCACGAACTACATGTACCTGCGCGCGAAGCCGGCGGCGGGCTCCCTCCTCGACGTGCTCGGACCGTGGCCCGGGTACCTCGCCGCCGGGGCGGCGATCGGCGCCGGCGTGTTCTTCCTCCTCGAGCTGCCCTTCCGGCGCCGCCGGCCTCGCGGAGGCTGACCGTCGCGGGGCTTGCCGGCCGGCCTGCCCGCGCCCCACCCTGCCGCTGGCCGCGCTCGCGCCGGAGCTCCACCGGAGCGCGCGGCGGAGGTCCCCATGAGGTCGCGCCCCCGGTCCTCCCTGCTCGCGGCGCTCGCCGCGGCGGGGCTCCTCGCGCCCCGCCCGAGCGCGGCCGAGCCCGCGCCCGAGCTCGCCGCGGACGACGTCGCGCTCACCGCCCTCGCGCTCGCGCTCGCCACCGCGCCCGCTCCCGAGGAGCTTCCGCCGGCGCGGTCCGGCGAGCCGCCGCGCATCGAGCTCGTGGCCACGGTGCGCGCCGCGCGGCTCGTCTTCGACGAGGTGCCGCGGCTGCGCGTGGCGTACGGAGGCACCCGCCGGGTGGCGTGGCGCGCGGAGCGCCGCAACCTGCCGGCGCGGGTCGCGCCGGGGGTGCTGTACGAGGACGTCGAGGTGAAGGTGTCGCTCACGGGGCGGCTCGAGGAGGTGGAGGCGCTGCTCCAGGACGCGCGGCGCGCGGCGCAGGGGATCCGGGCGACCCCCGGCCCGGGCGCGAGCGCGGCGGAGGTGGCGCCGTGAGCGCGGTGATGGCCGTGCTGGTGGCGCTGATCGCCGCGCAGGAGCCCGCCGCGGCCGCGCCGCCGCGCGGCGGCCGGGCAGACGCACTCGAGGCCATGAATGCGGAGCGGGCCAAGGCGGGTCTCCTGCCGCGCAAGCGGGTCGTCCGGGTGCGGGCGGCCCGGGGCCGGCCGGTGGCGGTCCCGATGCCGGTGGAGCTTGCAGCCGAGACGCAGCCGCCGGCGGCGCCCGCGGTCGAGCTCCCGGCGGCGCCCGCAGAGCGCATCGAGCGCGCCGCTCGACCCGAGCGCGAGCCGCGCCCCGAGCCTCGGGAGGCGGAGCGCCTGGCGGTCTCGTCGCCGCCGCCGGAGCGCACCGGCTACCTGATGGTCGTGCTCGATGCCGCGCGGGCCCTCGGGCGCGGCGCGCCAGCGAGCCGGGGGGCGAGCGCCGACGTCGCGATCGAGGAGGTGCGCGCGGTGGTCGCCGGGCTCCGGGTGGAAGGGACGGTCGCCCTCCGCGGCGACGGGATCACGCTCGGCATGGTGAGGGGTGGGACGACGCCCGCGGCGGCGCTCGCGAGCGGGATGCCGGGTCCGGTCGCGGCGGCGCGGCCGACCCCGACCGCCGCGACCCTGAACCCTGCGGTGCGCGAGGTGCTGTCGTTCCGCCGCGACGCGGACGCCCGCATCGTCCAGATCGTGCGCGAGGTCGACGGCGCGCTCACCGAGGTCACGCGCGACGCGGGGGGTCACGTCCTCTCGACACGGCCGCTGCCGGGGGCCGAGCGGCCCGCCGCTCCCTGACCAGGAGCCCGCCCCACGGAGACGCGAGGTCCGATCACGCCCGCCCCGTCTCATTCGGGCGCGGGCGGCGCGAGCGTCATCCGCGGCTCGACGACCTCATCCAGGAGGGACCCTGCGGTGCGCTCCGCGCGCGGCCCTCAGCCCGGCCGCAGCGGCTCGACCTGCACCGCCACGTCGAGCGTCTCGAGCCCCCCGCCCACGAAGATCGTCCCCGAGGTCGGCGTCGCGTCGCGGTAGGTCCGGCCCACCGCGACGCGGATGTGATCGGTCTGCGTGAGCACGCCGTTCGTCGGGTCGAACCCGCGCCAGCCCACGTCGGGCAGGTAGACCTGGGCCCAGGCGTGGCTCGCCTCCGCCTGCCGCGCGTTCTCGTGCCGCGGCCCCGTGTAGAGGTAGCCGCACACGTAGCGGGCCGGCAGCCCGAGCAGCCGCGCCAGGCAGATGAACAGGTTCGTGAAGTCCTGGCAGACGCCCTCGCGGCTCACGTAGATCTCGAACGGCGAGGTGGAGACCGTGGTCGCGCCGGGCGTGTACCGGTAGTCGCGGTGGATCGTCGAGTTCAGGTCGAGCAGCGTGTCGAGGACGTCGTGGTCGTTCCGGATCGCGAAGCTCATCGCGTACTCGGAGAGCTCGGTGAGCTCGCTCTCGGCGAGCTCGGGCGGCAAGAGGAAGGGCTCGAGCACCTGCCGCTGCCACGGCATCCAGACCACCGGGATCTGGCCCCGCTCGCGCAGCGGCCGGTAGGAGAGCGGGTCGGTGTCGAGCACGTCCACCTCCCACTCGGCCCCGATGACGAGCTCGGTGTAGGGCGTCTCCACCAGGAGCCGGCGTGCGCGGTTGCCGAACACGTCGTCGAAGTCCCGCGCCGCGCCCTGCACCGAGACCCAGATCGACCCGGAGCGGAGCGTCTGGAGCGGGTCGGTCGCGGGCGTGAGCCGGAACAGGTGGCTCGAGCGCTCGACGGGGCGGTCGTACCGGTAAGTGGTGCGGTGGTTGACGCGATAGCTCCTCGGCTCGGCCCGAGGGGGCCTGGGCGAGCCTCGCCCGCGAGCCCCTGGCAGGGCGAGCTGCCCGCCGTCGCCGGACGCCGGCGACGGCCCGAGCTCGGCCCGGATCACGCCCTGCCTCACCACCACGAGGTGACCGGGGCGCACCGGCCGCCACTCCCCGGGTTGGCCGTTCACCTGCAGCGGGGTGGAGCTCGCGACGACGCCCCGCCTGCTCTTCACGCCGCGGCGGGCGAGATCGACCTCGAGATCGCCGTCCGAGAACGCGAGCGCGTCGTACGGTGGGACCACCTCGTGGAGCAGCATCCCCCCGGCCTCCCGGTCGGAGTAGACGGCGAGGTCGTGCCCGTCCGAGAGCACGCAGGAGAGCGTCCCGAGCGCGTTCACCTGGGAGAGCCAGTCGCGGAGCACCGCGGGATCGGCGTCGCCGAGCGAGCGCCAGCTGCGCTGCGCGAACCGGTTCAGGAGGTCGCAGAAGATGAGCTCGGTGTCGGTGGACCCGACCGGCTCGAACGCCACGTCGGGGCGGAGCTCGGGCCGGTGCCGCAGCGAGCCGGCGTGCCCGAACAGCCAGTCGCGCCGGCCCCAGGCCCGCACGAAGGGCTGGGTGTTCGCGTCGGTGAGGCTGCCCCAGGTCGCGGTCCGGATGTGCACGACGAACAGCGAGCTCTCGAGGTGCTCCCAGGCCTTCACCAGCTCCGAGCGGATCGAGCCGTGGGGCGGCGCCGGCTCCTTGAGGAGCGCGGCGGCGGGCTCGCCGCCGGCGTAGTAGCCGATGCCCCAGCCGTCGGGGGCGATCGCGCCGGCGTGGAGGCAGCGCAGGTCGAAGGAGGGCGCGAGCTCGCCTTCGAAGGACATCGCGAGGAGGTTCGGCATCGCTCCGAGGAGTTCACTGTCCGGCGATGACGTCGCCGGGCGGCGGCGTGGTCCCGAGCAGCTCCCGCCCGATGGTGTCGCAGATCGCCGCGGTCCCGTCCACCACGCGGGTGAGGAGCGCGTGCAGGGACGCGCGGTCGAGCCCGCCGAGCTGGCCCTCGACCTCGTCGGCGAGCCCGCGGAGCGCCTCGAGGGCCTCGCCGCCGGGCAGGTGCGGCTCGTCCGGCGGGCGCAGGGCGGCGAGCCGCGCGCAGGCCTCGCGCAGCGCGAAGCGCACCGAGCGCGGGAAGCCCGGCTCGAGCACGAGGAAGCGGGCCACCGCGGCGGGCGAGACCCGGCCCTGGAAGCGCTTCATGAAGGGCTCGAAGCCGGAGCAGGCGCGGAGCAGGGCGAGCCACAGCGACGTCTCGACCTCCTCGTGCAGCGCGAGGGCGCTGTAGGCGTGGTGCTGCACGTCGAGGATGCGCGCCGTCTGGTTCGCCCGCTCGAGGAACGTGCCGAGCGCGATGAAGCGGAGCGCGTCGTCCTCGAGCATCGTGCCTGAGAGGATGCCCTGGAGCGCCTGCCCCGACTGCCGCACGCGCCGGTAGAACGCGTGCCGGTCCTCGCGCCAGGTGGCCTGGCCGCGCTCGCTGCCCGCCCACAGGTGCAGCTCGTTGAGCTGCTCCCAGACCTCGAGGCTCACCACCTCGCGGATCGAGCGGGCCGCCTCCCGGGCCGCGCCGATCGAGCGGCGCAGCGAGCTCGGGTTCTCGTCCTCCCAGGTGAGCCAGCGCTGCACCTGCTCCCCGTCCTCCACCGCCGCCGCGCCGTACCGGGCGACGTACCGCGGCTCCTCCCCGGCGACGATGAGCACGGGGAGCCAGGCCTGGCGCGGCGCGAGGTCCGCGTCGAGGGCGAGGTTGCGCGTGACGGCGAGCAGGCGCGCGGTCGACTCGGCGCGCTCGGCGTACCGCCCGAGCCAGAAGCAGTGGTCGGCGACGCGGGAGATCACGGCTCCTCCTTCAGCACCCAGGTGTCCTTGGAGCCGCCGCCCTGGGAGGAGTTCACGACGTAGGAGCCGGCCGTGAGCGCCACGCGCGTGAGGCCGCCGGGGAGCACCCACGCGCCGCCGCGGCCGTTCAGGACGTAGGGGCGCAGGTCCACGCGGCGCGGGACCACGGCGCGGCCGGCCGCGTCCCAGGTCGGGCAGGACGAGAGCTCCAGCCGGTGCTGCGCGACGTACTTGCGCGGCTCGGCCCGGATGCGGCGCCGGAACTCCTCGAGCTCGGCCGTCGAGGCCTGCGGCCCCATGAGCATGCCGTAGCCGCCCGCCTCATCGACGGCCTTCACCACCAGCTCGCGCAGGTGCTCGAGCACGTAGGCGCGGTCCGCGTCGCGCGCGCAGACGTAGGTGGGCACCTGCTCGAGGAGCGGCTCCTCGCCGAGGTAGAAGCGGACGAGCTCGGGCACGAAGGGGTAGACCGCCTTGTCGTCCGCCACCCCGTTGCCGGGCGCGTTGGCGAGCGCGACGTTCCCCTTCGCCCAGGCGCGCAGGATGCCCGGGACGCCGAGCAGGCTGTCCGCCCGGAAGACCTCCGGGTCGAGGAAGGTCTCGTCCGTGCGCCGGTACACGACGTGGACGCGCTCCGGCCCGCGGGTGGTGCGCAGGAAGAGCAGGTCGCCGTCCACGAACAGGTCGGCCGCCTCGACCAGCTCGAGCCCCATGGTGCGGGCGAGGAAGCTGTGCTCGAAGTAGGCCGAGTTGTACGGCCCGGGCGTGAGCACCACCGCGCGCGTGGCCCCGGGATCCACCGGGGAGACCGAGCGGAGCGTCTCCGCGAGCTGCGACGGATAGTGATCGACGCGCCGGACCGGCGCGCGGTCCAGCACGTCCGGCAGGACGCGCTTCGAGAGGAGGCGGTTCTCGAGCACGTAGGAGACGCCCGAGGGCGTGCGGAGGTTGTCCTCGAGCACGCGGAACGTGCCGGCCGGATCGCGGACGAGGTCGATGCCGGCGACGTGGATGCGCACGCCCCCGGGCGGCCGGAGCCCCGCGAGCTGCGGGTGGAACGCCCGCGAGGCGAGCACCACCTCGCGCGGCACGCGCCCCTCCGTGAACACCCGCTGCGGCCCGTACACGTCGGCGAGGAACGCCTCGAGCGCGAGGACGCGCTGGACGAGCCCGCGCTCGAGCCGCGCCCACTCGGCGCCGGAGACGATCCGCGGCACGAGGCAGAAGGGGAAGATCTTCTCGGTGCCGCGCTGGTCGGCGTAGACGGAGAACGTCACCCCCTGGTTCATGAGGGCCCGCTCGGCGAGCCCCTGGCACACCTCGAAGCCCGCGGCGCCGCGCGCGCCGAGCGCGTCGAGCGCGGCCGCGAGGCCCAGGCGCGGCCGGCCGTCGGAGGTGAAGCCCTCGTCGAAGGTGCCGGGCAGGCCGCGGTAGCCGGCGAAGAGCGGGGGGACGGGGTCCAAGGGCGTCACGCGGGCAGCGCGCCGGGCAGGCGCCGCAGGTCGAGGGTGAGCCGTCCGCGCGGCGCCGGCCGCGCCGGGCGGGGTCGCGCCGGCCGCACGACGACGCGCTCGCGGCGGCGGCGCTCGGCCTCGGCGGCGTCGGCGGGGAGGCCGAGGTAGGCGCCGCCGCCCGGGCGCCACGCGTGCAGCTCCACGCGCAGCGCCTCGCCGCCGCGCTCCCAGGCGAGCACCAGCGGATCCTGCGGCGCGAGGCCGGGGTGGAGGCCGGGGCTCGGCGCGAACGCGCGGTAGCGGACCGCTGCGAGGTGCGTCCCCCCCGACACCCGCTCGAGCGGCACCTCGATGCCGTTCGCGGCGAGCTGGCCGGGGCAGAGCCCCTCGGGCGCGTGGACGAGCACCTGCACCCGCTGGCTGCTCGCGTCCACCGTGCGCGCGGCGGCGCGCTCCTGCGAGGCCACGTCGCCGACGAGCGGCCAGAAGTCGGGCGCGGGCGTCAGCACGAGCTCCGCCCCGGCGAGCTTCACCCGGGCGATCGCCGGCGGCGGCGCGAGGAGCTCGGCCGCGAGCGCCGGCCCGAGGCCGAAGCCCGCCGCCTCGAGATCGGCGAGCACGCCCACGAGGTCCTGCGCCAGGTAGAACGGGAGAGCGAGCCGGTCGTGCAGTTCGGGCCCGAAGTCGAGCAGGGAGTCCTCGAAGGGCGCGGAAGCGAGCCGCGCGGCCACCGCCCGGAAGAGCGCCGCGTGCGCGACGAGCCGCTCCGGGGTGGCCGGCATCCGCAGCGCGCGCAGCTCCACCACGCCGAGCCGCCCGCGCCCGGGCAGGAGCGGGTTCCAGAGCTTCTCGACGTTGAGCTCGGTGCGGTGCGGGTTCCCGGAGGCGTCCACGAGGAGCGGCGCGAGCGCCTCCCAGAGCTCCGCGGGCGAGGGCACCTCGCGCTGGAGGGCGAGCCGGTCGAGCGCGACCGACAGCTCCTCGAACAGCTCCCGGACGCCCTCGTCCGGGCGCGGGCCCTGGCTCGCCGAGCCGACGCAGTCGCCGGCGAACGCGTAGGAGAGCGCGGGGTGGCGGTTCAGGTAGCGGACGAGCGCGGGCAGGAGCCGGGCGTGGCGGAAGAACGGGCTCGCCTCGGGCGTGGGCCCGCCGAGCGTGAGCTGGCCCCCGCCGCCCGAGTCGGTCGCCTCGCCGTTCCAGCGGAAGCGGAGCGGCGAGAGCCCCACCTCCTCCGCGGCGGCGTAGGCCGCGCGCGCGTGCACGGCGAAGGTGGCGAGGTCGGGGGCGGGGGCGAGGTTCACCTCGACGACGCCGGGATCGGGCGTCACCGCGAGCCACCGCTCGCCGGGGCCCGGCGCGGGACGCTCCCCCGCGGGCTCGAGCGCGCCGGCGCGCGCGGGGGCCTCGCCCTCACCGAGCGGCCGGTAGAGCGCGCCGAGGCAGAAGCGCGGCGCGGCCTCGCCCGGGAACGCGCGGCCGGGTGGGGCGAGGAGCCGGGCCGCCGCGGCGAGCCTCGGCACGAGGGCGCGGAGCAGCGCCTCCGCGCGCTCGCGCTTGCCCGGGCCCTCGGCCTCCCGCACCCAGGGCGGCTCCTGCGAGGTCCGGTCCGTGAAGGTCGGCTCCGCGCCGATCCAGACGTCGAGGCGCGCCTCCCGCAGGGCCACGTCCTGGGCGCGGCAGTCGGCGGCGAGCGACCTCACGGGTCCTCCTCGAGCGCGGGCAGCGGCCGATCCCCGCCGAAGCGGCGGAGGTCGAGCGTGGTCGGGAACTCGGGGTGGGGCGCCGGCGCCCGCGGGATCGTGCCGCGCGGGAGCGGGCCCTCCACCGTGAACCGCTGCGCGCGGCGCGCGGCGGCCTCGAACCGCGTGAGCGGCGGCGCGTCGTACGCGCGCCCCTCGGGGTGCCAGACGTGATACGCGCACGCGCCCGCGGAGCGGCTGCCCCAGCGATCCCACAGGTCGATGCGGAGCGGGTGGTGGACGCCGAGGTGCGGCTGCAGCGCGTGGGCGGGGGCCCAGGCGCGGAACCGGACGCCCCCGGCGAGCGCGCCGCGCACGCCGGCGGGCCGGAGCGGCAGGGTGATCCCGTTCACGAGCACGGCCCAGCGCTCCGGGTCGAGCCCCTCGGCGCGGACCTCGATCCGCTCGGTGGAGGAGTCCACGAAGCGCGTCGTGCCCGAGGCGCCGGGCTCCTCGCCGAGCACGGGCCACGGCTCGAGGGCGTTGCGCACCTCGAGGACCACGCCCCCCGCCTCGAGCCTGCCCGCCACCGGGCAGCGCAGCTCGAGGAACGGGCGGTACGCGTCGGGCGGGAGCACCACGCCGCGCTCGGCGAGCGCCTCGAGGACGTCCTCGAGATCTCGCCAGAGCCAGGTGGGAAGGAGGAAGCGGTCGTGCAGCGCGGTGCCGTGGCGCACGAGCGCGTGGCGGTACGGCGCCGCGGCGAGGGCGGCCACGATCCCCCGGACGAGCAACCCCTGCGCGACGGCGAGGCGCGGGTGGGGCGGCATCTCGAAGGCGCGCAGCTCCACGAGCCCCTGGCGGCCGTGCGGGGTGCGCCAGTCGAACAGCTTGTCGATGCAGAGCTCGGTGCGGTGCCCGTTGCCCGAGACGTCCACGAGCAGGTGGCGCAGCAGCGAGTCGGCGAGCCAGGGCGGCGCCGGGTCGGGCGCGTCGAACAGGGCCCGCAGCGCGATCTCGAGCTCGTAGAGCGCGTCGTGCCGCGCCTCGTCCACCCGCGGCGCCTGCGAGGTGGGCCCGACGAAGAGGCCGGTGAACAGGTAGGCGAGGGAAGGGTGGTGCTGCAGGAACGTGACGAGGCTCGCGAGCAGCGCCGGCCGGCGCACGAACGGGCTCTCGACCGCGGTCGGTCCACCGGCGGTGACGTGGTTCCCGCCCCCGGGTCCCGCCTGGCGGCCGTCGAGGAGCCAGGTCTCCGCCGTCAGCCCCGCGTGCAGGGCCGCGTCGAACACCTCGCCGACGAGCGCCGCGTAGGCGCGCGCGGTGCGCGTCGGCGGGATGTTCACCTCGAGCACGCCCGGGTCGGGCGCGACGCCGAAACGGAGGAGCTCCGCATCCCACGGCGGCGGGTAGCCCTCGAGCTCGACGCGCAGGCCGAGCGCGCGGCGCGCGCCGTCCACCGCGCCGACGAGCGCCACGAAGTCGGCGGCGGTGGCGAGCGGCGGCAGGAAGACGGCGAGGCTCCCGCCGCGCGGCTCGACGCAGAGCGCGGTGCGGACGGCCGCGCGCGGCGGCGCCGGCGGAGGGGGCGCGGGCAGGCCCTTGCGGGCGCGGCGCGCGAGCGCCTCCGCCTCGGCGCGCTTCCGCGCCCGCTCCGCGGCGCGGACGCGCGGGTCGGGCGGCAGCTTCGCGTGCGCCGCCGGCTCGTGGGGCTCGGGAGGGCCCCCCAGCGAGGAGAGCGGGAGGCGCAGGCCGACGGGCGAGTCGCCCGGGACGAGGAACAGCCGGCCGCGCCGGAACGACCAGCGCTCGGTCTGCCAGGCCTTGCCCTCGCGCGCGAGCGGCAGGACGGAGCCGGCCGCGGGCGCGAGCGGCGGCACCGGCAGGTCCGCCTCGTCCTTGACGAGCCGGAAGGGATCCTCGTAGGCGGGCTGGACCGCGGCCGGATCCAGCCCGAGCCGCGTCGCGATGGCGCGCGCGAGCGCGGCGGCGGCGTCGGGGCCGGCGGGGGAGGCGAGCGCGGCCTCGGCGCTCCCCCAGAGCGGGACGCCGTCGCGCCGCCCGCAGATGTCGAGCGCCCAGCGCGGGAGCGGCTCGCCGGGGTACGTCTTGCCGGTGCGGGTGAGCAGGAGGCCGCCCGGGGCGAGCCGGTCGCGCAGCGCCTCGGCGAGCCGCTGCGCCTGCGCGCGCTTCGTCGGGCCGAGCGCCTCGCCGCGCCACTCCGGCTGCTCCGGGTGCTCGCGCGAGGTGAACGCGGGCTCGCCGCCGAGCGTGAGCGCGAGCCCGGCCGCGTCGAGCGCGGCGTCGGCGCGGTCGCCGGCGGCGAGGAGCGCCTCCCAGGTCTCGTCGGTGAAGGGCGCGGTGGGGCGCGGCTCGTGGCCGAGCCGCACGACCGCGAGCTCGAAGCGGACGTCCTCGGCGGGCACGTCGGAGGTGCCCACGATGGGCGCTCCCAGCGCCGGCCGCGCCACGCAGGCGAGCGGCACGTGCCCCTCGCCGCAGAGCAGGCCGCTCGTCGCGTCGAGGCCGATCCAGCCGCCGCCGGGGAGGAAGACCTCGGCCCACGCGTGCAGGTCCACCACGTCGCGCGTCACGCCCCGCGGCGCGTCCGGGATCATGCCCTCGTCCGCGAGCTGCACGAGGTAGCCCGAGACGAAGCGCGCGGCGAGGCCGCGGGCGCGGAGCGCCGCCACGAGCAGCACGGCCGAGTCGCGGCAGCTCCCCTGGCCGTGGGCGAGCGTCTCCTCGGGCGTCCAGATGCCGGGCTCCTCGCGCACCACGTAGCGCACGCGCCGGGTCACCGCCTCGTTCAGGGCGACCAGCGTCGCGACGGTGCCGCCGCGGGAGGGGAGCGTCTCGAGGAACGCCTCGAACCGGGCGCCACCGCCGTGTGCGGGATCGGCGCGGTCGAGGTACGGCGCGAGCTCGGGCGCGAGCTCGGCGGGGTACGCGAAGGGGAGCTCCTCGCAGCGCGCGTCGAGGAAGAAGTCGAACGGGTTCACCGGCCGTACGTCGAGCGCCAGCTCCACCTCGACGGCGAGCTCCGCGAGCCGCGTGTCCTTGGGAAACGCGACCTGCGCGACGTGGTTGCCGGAGGGATCCTGCTGCCAGCGGAGCTCCGCCTGCCCGCTCACGCGGAGCGCGTAGGTCTCGAGCCGCGCGCGCGCGTGGTTCGCGGGGCGCAGGCGGAGCTGGTGCGGGCCGAGGGCCGCCGGCCGCGGGTACCGGTAGACGCTTCGATGGGAGACGAGGACCCGCACGCGAGGGTGCGAGTGCAAGAGACCTGCCCTGCGTCAAGACACGCGCCCACCGCGTCCGGGGGAATCGCGAGCCTGGGCGCGCCGCGCGCAGTGCCCGCTGTCCAGGCCCGCCGTGCCCGGCGACCGAGCGTCCCGCCAGACGAGCGTCCCGCCGGACGACGGCCGCGTCGGACGAGCGCCGCGCCGGGGCCTCGCGCTGCGCCCGGGCCGCGCGGCCGTGCGAACCCGACGCCGGCGTGGATAGGCTACTCGCGTGTCGCGCCTCCTCATCGTGTCGAACCGCCTCCCCGTGACCGTCCGGGGCGGCCCCGGCGGCCTCGCCGTGGAACCGAGCGCCGGCGGCCTCGCCACGGGTATGAAGGGGCCTCACGAGCGGTCCGGCGGCACCTGGATCGGCTGGCCGGGCGACCTCGCCGGCCTCGACGGCGCGGCCCGCGCCGAGGTGGACCGCCGCCTTACCGAGCTCCGGCTCGCCGCCGTCCCGCTGTCGCCCGACGAGATCACCCGCTTCTACGAGGGCTACGCGAACGGCGTCCTGTGGCCGCTGCTCCACTACTCCGTCGCGCGCCTGCCGGCGGAGGTCCGCGACTTCGACGCGTACGAGGCGGTGAACGCGCGCTTCGCGGACGCGGTCGCGGAGCGCTGGGAGCCGGGCGACCGGATCTGGGTCCACGACTACCAGCTCATGCTCGTGCCCCGGATGTTGCGCGAGCTCCTGCCGGGCGCGCGGATCGGCTTCTTCCTCCACATCCCGTTCCCGTCCTCCGAGATCTTCCGGATGCTGCCGCAGCGGGAGCGGCTGCTCGAGGGGCTCCTCGGGGCGGACCTCGTCGGCTTCCACGCGCCGGGCTACGTCCGGCACTTCGCGTCGGCAGTGCTGCGGCTCCTCGGCGCGCCGGCGCAGGTGGACCGCATCGAGTGGGGCGGCCGGGAGGTCCGGCTCGGCGTGTTCCCGATGGGCGTCGACGCGGCCCGCTTCGACGCGGCCGCGCGCACCGAGGACGTGCGCGCGCTCGTCGAGACGCACCGGGCCGCGGGCACGCAGCTCCTCGTGGGGGTGGACCGGCTCGACTACACGAAGGGGATCCCGCGCCGGCTGCTCGCCTTCGACGCGCTGCTCCGGCGCCACCCCGAACTGCGCGAGCGCGTGCGGCTCGTCCAGGTCGCGGTCCCGTCCCGCGAGAACGTGGAGGCCTACCGCGAGGTCCGCGACGAGGTGGACGCGCTGGTCGGCCGCATCCACGGCGAGTTCGCGACCGCGAGCTGGTCGCCGATCCACTACCTGTACCGGGGGCTCGCGTTCGAGGAGATCGTCGCGCTCTACCGCGCCGCGGACGCGGCGCTCGTCACGCCGCTGCGCGACGGCATGAACCTCGTCGCGAAGGAGTTCGTGGCGTCGCGCCCCGACGAGGACGGGGTGCTCGTGCTGTCCGAGTTCGCGGGCGCCGCCGCGGAGCTCGCCGAGGCCGTCTTCGTGAACCCCTACGACGTCGAGGCGACCGCCGAGGCGCTGCACCGCGCGCTCACGATGCCGCCCGAGGAGCGCCGCACGCGCATGGTCGGGCTGCGGGAGCGGGTCATCGGGCACGACGTGCACTGGTGGTCGGGGGCGTTCCTCGCGGCGCTCGAGGCGGCGCAGCCGCCGTCGCCCGGCCGCGGGGGGCCCTCGCCGCGGAGGGTGGTGGAGGAGGCGGTCGCGCGCGTCGCCGGCGCCGGGCGCGCCTGCCTGCTGCTCGACTACGACGGCACGCTCGTGCCCTTCGCGCCCACCCCCGAGCTGGCCCGGCCGGACCGCGAGCTGCTCGAGCTCGTCGCGGGCCTCGCGGAGACGGCGGGCGTGGAGGTCCACGTGGTCAGCGGCCGCAAGCGCGGCACCCTCGAGCGCTGGCTCGGGGCCCTCCCCGTCGCCCTGCACGCGGAGCACGGGTTCTGGTCGCGGCCGCGCGGTGGGTCCTGGACGAGCGCGGACCCCGGGGACGTCCGCTGGCGCGAGCCCGTCGCGGCCATCCTGCGCGACTTCGCGGAGCGGACCCCGGGGTCGCTCGTCGAGGAGAAGACGGTGGGCTTCGCCTGGCACTACCGGGGCGCCGAGCCCGACTACGGCGAGCAGCAGGCCCGGGAGCTGTCGCTCCACCTCGCCGCGCTCGTCTCCAACGCGCCCGTCGAGATCCTCACCGGGGACAAGGTGCTCGAGGTCCGGCCGAACGGGATCCACAAGGGCCAGGTGGTCCGCGCGGTCCTGGAGCGCGGGGCGGACGGGGCGCTGCTCGTCGCGATGGGCGACGACCGGACCGACGAGGACCTCTTCGCGGCGCTGCCGGAGGGGGCGGTCGCGGTGCACGTCGGCCCCTCCGCGAGCGCGGCTGGGCTGCGGCTCGCCGACGTCCGCGCGGCGCGCGCCTTCCTCGCCGCGATCCTGGCGGCTCGTCGCGAGGCCGGCGCCGTCCACGCGGGCGGGTAGCCCGCTCAACCCGGCTCGCGCCCCGGCCGGTCGAGGCCGATGTCGTCGAACGACGCCGGGTCCTCGAGCGCCTCGAGGTGGGTGAGCACGTGCGCGCCGGGCAGGGCGGCGCGCACGTCGTCCTCGATCCGCTCGAGCAGCTCGTGGCCGCGCCGCACGCTCCAGTCGCCCGGCACGAGCACGTGGAAGGAGACGAAGCGGCGCGAGCCGGCCTGGCGCGTCCGCACGGCGTGGAACTGGACCGGCGGGGCGCCGTGGCGCTCGAGCACCGCGAGCAGCGCGGCGAGGTCGGGGGCGGCGAGCGCACGATCGAGCAGGCCGAAGGCGGAGCGCCGGACGATGCGCGCGCCGGTCCAGACGATGTTCGCCGCCACCCCGAGCGCGAGGAGCGGGTCGAGCAGGGTGAAGCCGGTGAGCCAGACCAGGCCGACCCCGACGATCACGCCGGCGGACGTCCAGACGTCCGTCATGAGGTGGTGCGCGTCCGCCTCGAGCGCGATCGAGGCGTGGCGCCGCCCGGCCGCGAGCAGCACGCGGGCGACGGCCAGGTTCACGAGCGAGGCGGCGGCCGAGATGAGGAGCCCGAGGCCGGGCGCCGCGATGGGCTCGGGCGCGAGGAGGCGGCGCGTCGCCGCCCAGGCGATCGCGCCCGCGGCGGCGATGATGAGCGCGCCCTCGGCGCCCGAGGCGAAGTACTCGGCCTTCGAGTAGCCGTAGGCGTGCGTCTCGTCCGGCGGCCGCGCGGCGAGCCCCAGCATGAGCAGGGTGAGGACCGCCGCGGCGAGGTTCACGCCCGATTCGAGCGCGTCGGAGAGCAGGCCGACCGAGCCGGTGACCCGCCAGGCCGCGAGCTTCAGCGCGATGGTGACGAGCGCCGCCGCGATCGAGAGCCACGCGAAGCGGGTGAGCGGCGGCGGCGCGGCGGGGGCGGCGGGCAGGGTGACCACGGGGCCGTTCTCTCGCGCGACCGTGCGGCGGGCAAGGGGGAACGCGAGGGGCGGGCCGGGGCGGCCTATGCCTCCCGGCGCGGCGGCTCGTCCCGCTCGCCGAGCCGCGCGATCGCCCCCTCGGCGCGATCCAGCTCGACGACGAACGTGGAGCCCTCCCCCGGCGCGCTCTCCACCCGCACCGCGCCCCCGAGCGACTCCACGATGCTCCGCACGATCCAGAGCCCCAGCCCGAAGCCGCCGTAGTGCCGCTCGGAGACCGCCCGCTGGAACTGGTCGAAGATCCGGCGCTGGTCCTCGGCCGAGATCCCGATGCCGTGGTCCTGGACCGCGAGCACGGCGCGGGCCCCGGTGGTCCCCACCCGCACGTCGATGGGCCTTCCCGCGCCGTACTTCACGGCGTTGGAGAGGAGGTTCGTCAGCACCTGGTCCACCCGCAGCCGGTCCCAGCGGCCCACCACCGGCTCGCGCGCGTCGAGCGCGATCGTGCAGCCCGCCCGCTGCGCCTCGTCCTCGAACCGGGCCACGACCTCGCGCGCCACCTCGGCGAGGTCCACGTCCTCGAGCTCGAGCTCGAGCCGGCCCGCCCGGATGCGGGAGACGTCGAGCATGCTCGCGACCAGGGCGGCGAGGCGCTTCACGTTGCGGCGCACCACCTCCGCCTTGCGGGCCGCCCCCTCCGCGTCGCCGCGCCGGGCGGCGGCGCGCAGGCTCTCCGACTGGAGCGCAAGGGAGGTGAGCGGCGTCTTGAGCTCGTGGGACGCGATGGAGAGGAACTCGTCGCGCTCGCGGATCGCCCCCTGCGCGTCGCGGTAGAGCCGGGCGGTGTCCACCGTCGAGGCCACCAGCCGGGCGAGGTCCTCCGCGAGGGCGACGTCCTCGGGGCCGAAGCCGCGACGGCGCGAGGCCGCGAGCGCCAGCGCGCCCATCGCGGCGCCGCGCGCGAGCACCGGCACGGTGAGCATCGACCGCACGCGGGCCTCGCGCGCGATCGCGGCGAGCTCCGGGCCGCGGGCGGTCATCGGGTAGCGGGCCGCGTCGAGCCGCGTCACCAGCTCCGGCGCGCGCCTGCGCAGCACCGCGGCGATGCCCGACCGGCCCTCCCGATCGAACCCGCCGCGCCGCAGCGCCGCCTCGAGCCGCGCCGCGAGGGCAGGGTCCGCGTTCCCGACGCACCAGAGCGGCGCGCCGGGCTCGCCGTCGACGAGGACGACCGCCACGTCCGCGATCTCCTCCGCGGCGAGCCGCGCGATCTCGGGGAGGGTCCGGGCGTACTCGAGCGAGGAGGAGAGGATCTTCCCCGCCTCGGCGAGGAACGCGGTCCGGTGGGCCGCCTGCTCGGCCCAGCGGCGCGCCTTGGTCTCGCGCCGGACCGTCCAGAGCAGCACCGCCGTCGCCGCGAGCCCCAGCGCGAGCGCGATCGGCGGCAGCACGCGCTCGGTGACGGAGACGAAGGCGCCGGTCGCGGCGAAGCGGAGCGTCCACGGGCGCGCGCCCACCTCGATCCGCTGGAGCAGCGGCGCCTGATCGCCGCCGTCGGGCACGCCCGCGTCGAAGAGGAGCGCCTCGGGGCGGACCTCGGCGCCGTCGTACACCTGAAGCCCCACGTCCCGCGCGGCGCCCGCGCCGACCGTCCGCCGCAGGAGGTCCGCCGCCCGGAACGGCGCGTAGACCCAGCCGCGCAGGAGCTCGCGCCGCTCCTCCCGCGTGCGCGGCGGCCGCTCGTACACGGGCAGATAGACGAGGAAGCCCCCCTGCCGGGCCTCGCCCGCCTCCTGCACGAGCTCCACCCGGCCCGACGCGGCGAGCCCGCCGGTGGCGCGCGCCCGCTCCATCGCCGCGCGCCGGATCGGCTCGGAGAACATGTCGTAGCCGATGGCGCGCGCGTTCCGCCAGTCGTGCGGCTCGAGGTAGACGATGGCCGTGTAGACCTCCCGCTCCCCCGCGGGCCAGACGGCGTAGAGGGGCTCGCCGGAGGCGCGCGCGACGAGCTCGTGCTCGCGGAGCTGCGACGGGAGCACGCGCTGGGCGAAGCCGATCCCCTGCACCCCGGGGTAACGCTCCGTCACCTGCAGGCCGCGCACGAAGGCGCTGAACGCCTGGCGCGAGGGCACCTCCCCGAGCGCGTCGAAGAAGCCGCGCGTGGCGTGCAGCATGGTCGAGTACGTCTCCATCCGCTCGGTGAGCGCGGTGGTGCTCGTCTCGACCGCTTGCCGGAAGCGGGCCTCGCGCTGCAGCCGGATGGTGCGGTCCACCGAGAGGTAGGCGGCGGCCGTCGACGCGAGCCCGATGAGCAGCGCGACGAGCTGCGCCGCGTGCCGGCCCGGAGCGGAGAAGGGTGACGGGGGGAGCGCCATGCAGGGGAGACGTCGTCGGGCCGGAGACCCGGCAATGTCGGTCGTGCCGCGCGCACTTGCACGCGGAAAGCGGGGGCCGCGCCCCGCCCGGAGCCGTTCAGGCCGTGCGCCTCGGTGCGAGACCTCGGCGAGGCGACCCTTCGCGGCCAGCGCGGACGGGGAGGGCCCCGACGCGCTAAGAAACCGGGTCGTGCCGCGCCCGCGACCGCCGCTCGAGCTCTTCCACCCCGCCACCCGCGCCTGGTTCGAGGGCGCCTTCGCCGAGCCGACGCCCGCGCAGGCGCTCGCCTGGCCCGCGATCGCGCGCGGCGAGAGCACGCTCCTGCTCGCCCCGACCGGTAGCGGCAAGACGCTCGCGGCGTTCCTCGCGTGCCTCGACCGGCTGGTCTTCTCGCCGGAGCCGCCGAGGCGCGAGCGCCTGCGGGTCGTCTACGTCTCGCCGCTCAAGGCGCTCGCGGTGGACGTCGAGCGGAACCTGCGGGCGCCGCTCGCCGGGATCACCGAGGTCGCCGCCGGCCGCGGCGATGCGCACCGGGTGCCGGCGGTCGCCGTGCGGAGCGGCGACACGCCTCAGCCGGAGCGGGCCCGGTTCGCGCGCGATCCGGCCGAGATCCTCATCACCACGCCGGAGTCGCTCTACCTCTTGCTCACCTCGCGGGCGCGCGACGCGCTCCGCACCGTCGAGACGGTGATCGTGGACGAGATCCACGCGCTCGTCGCGACCAAGCGCGGCGCCCACCTCGCCCTGTCGCTGGAGCGGCTCGAGGCGCTCGCGGGGCGCAGGCTGCAGCGGCTCGGGCTGTCCGCCACGCAGCGGCCGCTCGACGAGGTGGCGCGGTTCCTCGGCGGCGCGGCGCCCGCGGGCCACCGCGCGGCGAGCGAGCCGCGCCGCGCCGCGCGCGGCGGCGCCGACGCCGGGGACGCCGAGGCGAGGATCCACGCCGAGTTCACCGACGGCCGCGCCGCGCCGCGCTTCCGGCCGGTGACCGTGGTGGACGCCGGCTCGCGCAAGGCGCTCGAGCTGCGCGTCGAGGTGCCCGTCGAGGACATGGCGCGCCTCGGCCAGCCGCTCGAGCTCCCGGGCGGCCCGGCCTCGCAGGGGCCCCGGCGCGCCTCGATCTGGAACGCCATCCACGAGCGGCTCCTCGAGCTCGTCCGCACGCACCGGACCACGCTCGTCTTCGTCAACAGCCGGCGGGGGGCCGAGCGGCTCGCGGCGGCGCTGAACGATCTCGCCGGCGAGACGCTCGTGCGCGCCCACCACGGCTCCATCGCGCGGGCGCAGCGGGTCGGCATCGAGGACGACCTGAAGGCCGGCCGGGTGCGGGGGCTCGTCGCGACGTCCTCGCTCGAGCTCGGCATCGACATGGGCGCGGTCGACCTGGTGGTGCAGATCGAGGCGCCCCCCTCCGTCGCGAGCGGCATGCAGCGGATCGGCCGCGCCGGCCACCAGGTCGGCGCCCCGAGCCGCGGGACGATCTTCCCCAAGTACCGGGCCGACCTCGTCGCCTGCGCGGGACTCACCGAGGCGATGCACGAGGGGCACGTCGAGGCGACCCGCTACCCGCGCAACCCGCTCGACGTGCTCGCCCAGCAGATCGTGGCGATGGTGGCCATGGAGGACTGGGACGTGGACGCGCTGCACGAGGCGGTGCGCGGCGCGGCCCCGTTCGCCGAGCTCTCGCGGCCGATCTTCGAGGGCGTGCTCGACATGCTCTCCGGCCGCTACCCGTCGGACGCGCTCGCGGACCTCCGGCCGCGGCTCGTCTGGGACCGGGTGGCCGGCACGCTCCGCGCGCGCGAGGGGGCGCGGCGGGTGGCGGTCGTGAACGCCGGGACCATCCCGGACCGCGGCCTCTACGGCGTCTTCCTCGCCGGCGGCTCGCGCAAGGGCGAGGCGCGGGTGGGCGAGCTCGACGAGGAGATGGTCTTCGAGTCGCAGCCGGGCGAGGTGTTCCTGCTCGGCGCCTCCTCCTGGCGCATCGAGGAGATCACGCACGACAGGGTGCTCGTCTCGCCGGCGCCGGGCGAGCCCGGGAAGACGCCCTTCTGGAAGGGGGACCAGGTGGGCCGCCCGCTCGAGCTCGGGCGGCGGATCGGCCGGCTCGTGCGCGAGCTGCGCGGCCTGCCGCGCTCCGCTGCGATGGACCGCCTCGCCACGCGCCACGACCTCGACGCGCTCGCCGCCGAGAACCTGCTCCGCTACCTCGACGACCAGGCCGAGGCCACCGGCGCGGTGCCGGACGACCGGACCGTCCTCGTCGAGCGCTGCCGCGACGAGATGGGCGACTGGCGGGTGTGCCTCCTCTCGCCCTTCGGGGGCCAGGTGCTCGCGCCCTGGTCGATGGCGGCCGTCGCTCGGGCCCGCGAGGCGTTCGGGGTGGACGTCGAGGTGATGTGGACGAACGACGGGTTCGCGCTGCGCATCCCCGAGGGCGAGGCGCCGCCCGAGCCGGACTTCCTGTTCCCCGACCCGGAGGACGTGGAGGAGATCGTGGTCCGGCAGCTCGCCTCCACCGCGCTCTTCGCCGCCCGCTTCCGCGAGGCCGCGGGGCGCGCGCTGCTCCTGCCGCGCCGCCGCCCCGGAGGGCGCGCGCCGCTGTGGATGCAGCGCAAGCGCGCGGCGGACCTGCTCTCGGTGACGGCGCGCTTCGGCAGCTTCCCGATCGTGCTCGAGGCGTACCGCGAGTGCCTGCGCGACGTCTTCGACCTGCCCGCCCTGGTGGAGCTCCTGCGCGACGTGCGGGCGCGCCGGGTGCGGGTGGTCTCGAAGGAGACGCGCGCGCCGTCGCCCTTCGCTTCGTCGCTCCTCTTCGGCTTCGCGGCGAGCTTCCTCTACGACGGCGACGCGCCGCTCGCGGAGCGCCGCGCCCAGGCGCTCGCGGTGGATCCCGCGCAGCTCCGCGAGCTCCTCGGGGAGGCCGAGCTGCGCGAGCTGCTCGACGCCGAGGTCATGGCGGCGCTCGAGGCCCAGCTCCAGCAGCTCGAGCCGCAGCTGCGGGCCCGCTCGGCGGACGGCGTGGCGGACCTCCTGCTCCGGCTCGGCGATCTCTCCCGCGAGGAGCTCGCCCGGCGCAGCGCCTCGCCCGAGGTGGCGGCCGCGATCGACGTGCTCGTGCGCGAGCGGCGCGCCGTGCCGGTGCGGGTGGCGGGCGAGGCTCGGTTCGTGGCGGTCGAGGACGCCGCCCGCTACCGCGACGCGCTCGGGACGCCGCTGCCGCCGGGCCTCCCGGAGGCGCTCCTCGGCAAGGTGGAGGACGCGCTCGCGGGGCTCCTCGCGCGCTACGCGCGGCGCCACGCCCCCTTCACGCTGGGCGACGCCGCCGCGCGCTTCGGCCTCGCGGGCGGCGCCGCGGAGGCGGCGCTCGCGCCGCTCGTCCGCGACGGCCGGCTGCTCGAGGGGGCGTTTCGCCCGCACGGCACCGAGCGCGAGCTGTGCGACCCCGAGGTGCTCGGGGCCCTGCGCCGCCGCTCGCTCGCGCGGCTCCGCGAGGAGGTGGAGCCCGTCGAGCCGCGGCTCCTCGGCCGGATGCTCACCTCCTGGCACGGCCTCGTCCGCAGGGCGCGCGGCCTCGACGCGGTGCTCGACGCGGTCGAAAAGCTGCAGGGGGCGCCGCTGCCGGCCTCGCTCCTCGAGACCGAGATCCTGCCGGCGCGCGTGGAGGGCTACCTGCGCGGCGACCTCGACACGCTCGCCGCGGGGGGCGAGCTGCTCTGGGTGGGGGTCGAGCCGCTCGGCGAGCGGGACGGCCGCGTCGCGCTCTACCTCGCCGGCGCGCTCCACCGCCTGGCGCCGCCGCCGCGCCCGGGCGACGGGGGCGGCGAGCCGCTCGGCGCGCGCGAGGAGCGGCTCCTCGAGCACCTGCGCACGCGCGGCGCCTCGTTCTTCGCCGAGCTCCACGCCGCGGCCGCGGGCGGCGGCGGCGGGGGCTGGGAGGCCCACACGGTGGATGCGCTCTGGTCGCTCGTGTGGCGCGGGCTCGTCACGAACGACACCTTCTCGGCGCTGCGCGCCCACGTGGAGTCGGGCCCGGCGCGCAAGGAGCGGAGCCGGCGGGTCGCGCGCGCCGCGCCGCGCGGTGGCTTCCGCTCGCGCCTGTCGGCGCCGCCCGGCGCGGGCGGCCGCTGGACGCTCGTCGAGGCGCGCCGCGCCGCGGCCGGACCCCGCCCGAGCGCCACCGAGTGGGCGGCGGCCACCGCGCAGCAGCTCCTCGTCCGCTACGGCCTCGTGACCCGCGGCGCGGCCCAGGCAGAGGGGCTCCCGGGCGGCTTCTCCGCCGTCTACGACGTCCTCCGGCACCTCGAGGAGTCGGGCCGGATCCGGCGCGGCTACTTCGTGGCGGGGGTCGGCGCGATGCAGTTCGCGCAGCCGGGCGTGCTCGACCTGCTCCGCGCGCTGCGCGAGCCGCCCGAGCGGCCGGAGGTGGTGGTGCTCGCCGCGACCGATCCGGCCAACCCCTACGGCGCGCTGCTCGACTGGCCTGCCGCGCCGCCTTCGCCCGGGGCGGCGGGCGCGGAGCCCGCCGCGGGCGGCAAGGAGGGGCGGCGACCGATGCGCGCCGTCGGCGCCCAGGTGGTCCTCGTGGACGGCGCGCTCGCGGCCTGGGCCTCGCGCGGCGGGCGGCAGCTGCTCGCCTGGCTCCCGCCGGGCGAGCCGGAGCGCTCGCGCACGGGCCGGGCGATCGCGGAGGCGATCGCGAACCTCGCCCGCGTCGCGCAGGCCCGCCACGAGGGCGCCCTGGTCGCCGAGATCGACGGCGGCCCACCCGCGCATCACCCGCTCGCCGCGTTCCTCGTCGAGGCGGGCTTCCTGCCGGGCGCGGCCGGCCTGCAGCTCACGCGGCGGGGCGCCCCGCCCGCGATCCTCCCCGCGGAGCTCGGGTAGCCCGCGCGGCCCCCGGGGAGGCGCTGTGGGTCCACCTGCGCGGCGGCCGCCCGTGCCGCGGTGCGGGACGCCGGCCGTCTTGCGTCAGGGGCTGCACGCGCGCGGGACGTGGTTCTGCCCGAGCTGCCAGCCCAGCCGAGTCGGTCGGACCCGGGTGACCGGGCGTCGGTTGCGGTCCGTCGGGGACGCGTGCTCTCCTATCGCGAGGCGGAGCGACGCGAGCTCGATCTCGTCCGCGGACTCCACCCTCCCCGGAAACCCGCTCGCCTCCGCCTCGCCCATGCCCTTCGACGCAGATCTCTCCGAGGTCGCCGAGCGCTTCGTCGGCTTCGTTCACCACCAGGCGGGCTGCCCCGTCATCGTCTGCGACGAGCGCGGCGTCATCGCCCACGCCACCGTCAAGGCGCGCGTGGGGAGCACGCACCCCGGCGCACAGGCGATCCTGCGCGGGGACACGCACGAGCTGCTCGTCACTGCCGAGATGGAGGCGGCCGACCCGCGGATGAAGGAGGGGTGCAACTCGCCCATCGTGGTCGGCGGCCGCACGGTCGGGACCTTCGGCGTGGCGGGGCCGAACGCCGTGGCCCGCCCGCTCGCGCACATCGCCGCCGGCGTGCTGGCCGGCTGGCTCCGCGAGGTCGGGCAGCGGCGGCGGCTCGCCGCCGCCGCGGACGAGGTGGTCTCCCGCGTCGCGGCGCTCTCCGAGCGCGTGGACTCCGCCGCGAGCCAGTCCCGCGCGATCGAGGAGCGGATGGCCTCGGCCTCGGGCGAGGCGACCGCGCGGGCGGAGCGCACCGGCGCGGTGCTCGCCTCCGTGCAGAAGGTGGCGGCGCAGAGCCGGATCCTCGCCATCAACGGCTCGGTGGAGGCCTCCCGCGCCGGCGACGCCGGGCGGGCCTTCGCCGTGGTCGCCCGCGAGATGCTGGCGCTCGCGGAGGACGCGAAGACGAGCGCGGCCCGCATCCAGGAGGCGCTCGGTGGCGTCCGGTCCGGTCTCGCGCGCCACACGAGCGCCCTCGAGGCGAGCGGGCGCGCGGGCAAGGAGCAGCTCGCCGCCATGGGCGGGCTCGCGTCGCTGGTGGCGGGGCTGCGCGACCGGTTCGCCGGGCTCGCCGCGTCGTTCGACGAGCGCCGCTCCACGGCGGCCGCGGCGAGCGCCCCGGGCCAGGCGGCGCCGCACGACCCGGCCTTCTGGGACGTCGCCGGCCGCTTCCTCGCCTTCGTCGCGCGCGAGGCGGGCCAGCCCGGCATCATGTGCGACGGCGCGGGCGTGATCGTCCGGGCGTCCGATCCCAAGCGGATCGGGACCACCCACGCCGGCGCGGTGCGCATCCTCCGCGACGCGCTCGACGAGGCCGTGGTCACGACGGAGGAGGCGGCCCGGAACCCGGACGTGCGGGAGGGCTGCAGCTGCCCGATCGTGGTGGACGGCCGGCGCGTGGGGACGTTCGGCGTGACCGGCCCGCTCTCGCTCACGCGGCCGATCGCGCGGGTCGCCTCGAGCGTGCTCGCGACGCGCGTGCGGGAGCACGAGTCGCGCGCCCTGCTCGAGACGGCAGCCGCCGAGGTCTTCGCGGCCGTGGACGCCCTCTCGGGCCGCACCCAGAGGGTGGCGGAGGAGGCGGCGCGGCTCGGCCGCGAGATGGGCGGCGCCGCGCGCGAGGTGGAGGAGCGGCTCTCCGGCATCGACGCGCTCGCCGGCGCCGTTCAGCAGCTCTCGCAGCAGAGCCGCATCATCGCGGTGAACGGCTCGATCGAGGCCGCGAACGCCGGCGCGGGCGCGAAGGCCTTCGCCAACGTGGCGCGCGACATGCTCGGCCTGGCGGACGACACCGCGCGCGCGGGCAAGGAGATCGCGGAGGCGCTGCGCGCGATCCGCGGGGCGGTCCAGGCGCTCGGGGCCGCCGCGGCGCTGCAGGACCGGGCCGGGCAGGCGCGGGCCGAGGCCGCGCAGGCCGTGCTCGCGAGCGCCGGCGGGCTGCGGACGACGCTCGACGCCTTGCTCGGGAGCTTCGACCGCGACGCCGAGGCGGCGCTCGCGAGCGCGCCTAGCCGCGCCTCGCGAACCCGTCCATGAACGCGGCGAGCTCGTCGATCCAGGCGGGCTCGACCGCGTTGTACGCCGACACCCGGATGCCGCCGACCGAGCGGTGCCCCTTGAGCCCCACCATGCCGAGCTTCTTCGCCTCGGCGACGAACCGCTCCTCGTCCGCCTCGCTGGGCAGCCGGAAGACGACGTTCATGACCGACCGGCTCTCGCGCTCCACCGGGCAGCGGTAGGTGCCGGCGTTCCGGTCGATCGCGGCGTAGAGCACCCCGGCCTTCTTCCGGTTCCGGGCCTCCACGCCGGCGAGGCCGCCGAGCCCCTTCAGCCAGAGGAGCACGTTGCGGATCATGTAGATGCCGAAGGTGGGCGGCGTGTTGTAGAGCGACTTGTTCTCCGCCGGCGTGCGGAGCTGGAAGATCTTGGGGATGTCCTTGCGGCCCGCCTCGATGAGCGCCTTCGCCACGATCACCACCACGACGCCCGAGGGGCCGATATTCTTCTGCGCCCCGGCGTACATGACGCCGAAGCGCGACACGTCGATCGGCCGCCACAGGAAGTCGGAGGACATGTCCGCGACGAGCGGCACGCCGCCCGCGTCGGGGTAGGGGCGGGCCGGGTCCACCCCGAACTGCACGCCGTGGATGGTCTCGTTGGAGGTGACGTGCAGGTAGGCCGCGTCGGGGGCGCCCTTCACCTCGGAGGGGAGCGGCACGCGGACGTAGCTCTTCTCCTTGCCCTCGCCGGTGCCGGTGGTGCAGGCGACCTTCGCGGCGCCGCCGAGCATCGCGGTCGCCAGCTTCGCCTCCGAGAACGCCTTCTCGCCCCAGGCGCCGGTGATGACGTACTCCGCCGTCTGGCCCTTCTCGACGAGGTTCATCGGCAGCTGCGCGAAGAGCTGCGAGGCGCCGCCCTGGACGAAGAGGATCTCGTGCGTGGCGGGGACCGCGAGCAGCTCGCGGACCAGCGCCATCGCCTCGTCGTGAACCGCCTCGTACTCCTTGCCGCGGTGGCTGTGCTCCATCACGGACATGCCGCTCTTCGCGAAGTCGAGGAGCTCCTCGCGGGCGCGCTCGAGCGCGGGCAGGGGGAGCGCGGCGGGGCCGGCGTTGAAGTTCCTGGTACGCGACATGGAGCACCTCTCCTCGGGCAGGCTCGGCGGGGTTCCGCGGGAGGGGCATTCTGACCGAAAGCGGCCCCGGCGGGAACGGTCCGAACGGTGCCTTCCGCAGGGCGGCGCCCCGGCCCGGAGCGGCGTCCCTCAGACGAGCGGGCGGCGCCCGTGGAAGTCGGTCGCCTGCTGGTAGGCCTGCGCCACCTGCAGCGCCTCCGTCTCGCCGAAGAGCCGGCCGATGAAGCTCACCGACCCCGGGGTGCCGTCGACGTGGAAGCCGTCGGGCACCGTCACGCACGGGTGGCCGGTGAGGTTGGTCATGAGGAGGACGTCGCCGCCGAAGCTCGGCGCGACGAAGAGGTCGACGTCCGTCAGCCGCTCCTCGAGGTCGCGCATGAGGAGCGTGCGGATCCGGCTCGCGCGCAGGTAATCCACCGCCGTGAGGAGCTGCCCCTGGCGCAGCACGTTGGGCCACGCGTCCGCGGTCTGCCGGACCATCTGCTTCACGCGGCCGCTGCGGGTCAGGTCGTCGAAGGCCGCGCCCGCCTCGGCCGTCAGGATGACGGCGAGCGGCGCGACCGGGATCTTCGAGGGCAGCTCCAGCGGCACGAGCCGCACGCCGCGGTCCGCGAGCACGTCGAGCACCTTGCGGTCCAGGGCCGCCTGCGCGCGCGCCCGGGCGCGCTCGGGCGTGCCGTCGTCGGCGGGTGGCTCGAACAGCGCCCGCGGCACGCCGACGCGGAGGTCCGCGAGCTTCCTCGGCGCCGGCCAGCGGAAGGGGCGCGTCACGCTCGCCGGGTCGCGCGGGTCGGCGCCGTGGACGGCGCCGAAGACGAGCGCGCAGTCCTCGGCGCTGCGCGCGAGCACGCCGATCTTGTCCATCGACCAGGAGAGCGCCATGCAGCCGAAGCGGCTCACGCGGCCGAAGGTCGGCCGGAGCCCGGTGACGCCGCAGCGGGTGGCGGGCGAGACGATGCTGCCCCAGGTCTCCGTCCCGATGGCGAACGGGAAGAGGCCCGCCGCGACGCCGGCGGCGGAGCCCGCCGACGAGCCGGACGCGCCCTGGTCCAGCTTCCACGGGTTCTTGGTCGTGCCGCCGTGCCAGACGTCGCCCCACGCCAGCTCGCCCACCGCCGTCTTGGCCATGAGCGCGCCGCCCGCCGCCGCGATCCGCTCGACCACCGCCGCGGTCTCGGTGCGCTGCTGCTTCGCGAAGATCGCCGACCCCCACGTGGTCGGGTAGCCCGGCACCGAGAGCAGGTCCTTCGCTCCCCAGGGCAGCCCCGCGAGCGGCCCCGCGTCTCCCTTCGCGAGGGCGCGCTCCGCCGAGCGCGCCTGCTCGAACCCCATGGAAGCGGTGACGGTGACGACGGCGGACAGCCGCGGATCGAGCCGGCGCATCCGCTCGAAGGAGAGCCGCGCGAGCTCCACGGGCGAGAGCTCCCGCTTGCGCAGCAGCAGGGCGAGATCGGTCGCGCTCGCGAAGGCGAGGTCGTCGTCCGACGAGGGCAGCCGCGACGGCCGCCCCGAGGGGACCCACGGCTTCTGCGCGGAGCCCGTGGCCGCCCCCGCCTCGAGCGGCGCGAAGCGCAGCGCCGGCGGAACGTCGTTGTCGAGCGCGATGGCCCGCAGCGCGCGCAGCCCCTCGGCGGTCTCGTTGAGATCGGAGAGCATCAGCTCGCGCTCCGCGTCGCCGAGCTGCAGCCCCGCGATCCACTCGGCCTGCCGGACCATCTCGGCGGTGACCGTGGCGTTGCCGCTCGCGAGCGCCGCGAGGGCTCGCCCGAAGATCGCGGTCGCAGCGCCCCCCATCGCGAGGGCCTTCAGGACGCGGCGGCGGCCGTCGATCTGGGCGTCGTGCCCCGCTTCATCCGTCGGAGTCATCCGCGCAAACGCTTCCTGGTCGCGTAGTTCGAGCGACCGACGCAGTGCTTGGCAGGATACCCGCTCCCTCGGGTGGGTCACCATGCGACGTCGCTGCGTTGCGCCGAGTGGGAAGGCCGCGCGCCCCGTCTCGAACGGGTCGGTGGTGCGGATCGGTCGGAGCTGAGGGGAGGTTGGTCGAGGGGCCGGGCGCGGGCCGACGAGGTCGGGGTCGGGGCCGAACGAGCGGTTGCCGATGATCGGGTTGTCGTCGTTCGTGTCC
>Ga0184637_10000165_pt1 | contig 46957 bp, 43 predicted proteins | sample PLM3_127_b2_FD_133143 | JGI IMG/M metagenome (GOLD analysis project Ga0184637, IMG submission 133143) | Groundwater sediment microbial communities from an aquifer in East River, Colorado, USA - PLM3_127_b2 | ecosystem: Environmental > Terrestrial > Soil > Riparian zone | place: USA: East River...
GCTAACGTAACCGCCGCATGAGCTGAGGCAAACGCCGCATCAGCACGGCAAAACAAGCTCCAGGGAAATAGACTGAGGAGGGTTCTGGTTAGCTCAATACAGCGCCGTGGAAATCCAGGCTAGTGGAACCGTCCTCGCTGAAGAGACCGAGAGAAACGAACTCGTGAGGGATGACCTGCTGTGCCGCGGCGGAAATCTGTCGGAAGATTTCGCGAACGTCGAGAGCCTCCGCGAGTGTCGGCAGAAGAGCGTCCGGGATCGCCGTCCTCCGGAGCCGGTCGCTGTCGATTCGCCAGAGTCGGTCGCGCTCGCACGCGGAGGCCAGGAGCCTCCCGATGGAAAGGAGAACCGACTCGTGCTCGGGCGAGAAAGCTCCCGGCCGTCGGGAAGCGAGTCGCGAGGAAGGAGAGCGCTACGGCATCAGCGCATCGTCAGGCGTCATTGCCGCCGTCGCTCATAGCGAATGGTCCCGTCGCTCGCTTCACCGCCGGCGCGCACGAAACCCACCTTCCTCAGGACGCCGATCGAAGCTTCGAGCGCCGGATAGGTCGTCGCGGTCACGACGACCACCCGGGGATCGCGAAACGCCGCCGAAACGAGAGCTTCGACCGCCTCGGTCGCATAGCCGCGGCGCTGGTGTTCCGACGCGATGGCGTAGCCGATCTCCACCTTTCCGTCCACCGTGGGAGGCCCGGTGAAGCCCGCAACACCCAGGAGGGCGCGTTCCCCACCCGAGGTTGCGGCTCGCAGGAGCACGTAATGGAGCGTCCAGCCGCGAGTGGCGGGATCGGTCTCGAGCTGCCTCCGAATGCGAGCGACATCGTCGGGTTCGAAAACCGGCGGCGGCCAGGAGGCGGGCACCCGCGCCCCCAGTGATTTCGCGACCGCTTCCCGACCCATCGTCTCCGCCTGGCAGAACTCCACCGTCGCTGGTATCAGCTCGAGCCTCGAGCTCCCCATGACGCCTGAGTCCAGCCTACCGCAGCTCGGGAAGAAACGCTCCGGGCTCGGGCTCGCCCGCGAAGGTGCTCTTCGGAAGACCTTTCGTCATGGCCCAACGATGGAGCCAGGTGATTCCCGCGGGCCCCACGTAGGTGTCGGGGAGCGAGAAAGCGGGGTCGCGGAGCGCCTCTTCCAGTGAGACGAAGCTGTAGCCTCTTTCCACGAGAACGTCGAAGAGCCGTCCCAGGCCGTCCGCGTTCAGCGAGTTCGCGTGAAGGAGAAGGATCTGGGGCGGCTCGTACCCGAGGATGGCGCGGGATTGCCCCTCGTAGAACTCGAGGACCGCCGACATGTACCGAAGGTACAACTCCAAGACTCGGCCTTTCTCGCGCTCCTCGGCGAGGTCGTAGGCCCTCGCGAACAGGTAATCGTAATTGTCGATGGTCACGGGAGCGACGCGGTACCCGCTATCGGGGAGGAACGTTTCGAGCGCCTCTTTTGTCTCCCGGTCGGTCCCGGTATGCAGGAACGGATGGCGGAAGAAGCGCGGCGCGCCGCCCCGGGCCGCCATGAGACGCCGCGTCACGACCTCTCCGCGCAGCACGTCCTCCTGGAACTCCTCGAGAGGGGTGCTATGCCGGTCGAGATGCGAGTAGGTGTGGTTTCCGAGCTCCATGCTCGCATCGAGCCAGAGCTCGAGAAGCGCGACTCGGGCGGGATCTTCCTTCTCACCTTCGAATAGCTTCCCTTCGTTCACGAAGCCGATGGCGGGGACGCGGCGCTCGCGAAGGTGGGAGAGAAGCTTCTCCGTCTGTGCCTGGACTTCGTCGGGCGGCAGGACATTCGCCGCAACGAAGGGAAGGTCATCGATGGTCACAACGATTCGTCGCGAATCCTCGCCGCGGAGCGCGGCGAGCGTCATGATGAGAAGAAAGAGTCGCATCGGGCGATGCTAGCTCAGGCCCGGTCGTCCGAGAAGCTGATGACCGAGCCGATGTCGCTCGCGTCGGCTGCGATCATGACGAGGCGATCGAACCCGAGAGCGACACCCGCACACGGAGGAAGGCCGCGCTCGAGGGCAGCGATCATCCTCTCGTCGAGAGGCACTTCGGCGCGACCCAGGGTGCGGCGGGACTGGAGATCGGCGAGGAATCTCTCGCGCTGCTCGGAGGCGTCAGTGAGCTCGTGGTATCCGTTCGCGAGCTCCACTCCCTGAACGAACACCTCGAATCTCTCGGCGACGTTGGGCGTGCCCCCTTCACCCTTCCGGATGCGCGCGAGGGCCTTGAGCTCCAGGGGGAAATCGTAGACGAAATCGGGCCGCTCGAGCCCGAGATGGGGCTCGATCGCTTCCGCCATCAGGAGATGGAGCCAGTCCTCCCGGGAAAAGCCGGAAGAGGAGACGGCGCGAAGCCCGAGCGCTTCCGCTCTCGACTGGAGCTCCGGGGCACCGACGCGGTGGGGGTCGGCCCCGACCCAGCGGCGAAAGACCTCCTCATAAGTGTCGCGCGCGGACGCGGCGCACCCCAGTACCACCTGGAGGAACTGGTCCACCTCGTCCATGAGACCGTGGTGATCGAGCCCGGGCCGGTACCACTCGAGAATAGTGAACTCGGGATTGTGGCGAGCGCCGCTCTCACCGTCTCGGAAGACTTTGGTGATCTGATAAATGGGCCCCGAGCCGGCGGCGAGAAGGCGCTTCATGAAGAGCTCGGGAGAGGTCTGAAGAAAGCGCGCGCTCCCGCCGACCGAAGTCCGAAGGCTCTCGATGTGGGGATCGGTCGCGGTCGAGGCTCCCAGGATCGGGGTCTCGACCTCGAGAACGCCCCGCGCCGCGAAGAAATCGCGGGCGCGGGTGAGAAGCCGCGCCCTGAGCCGGAGCGCCTGAAGGGTCGCGGTCGGCGCCCAGTCGAAGGCCCCGCTCACCCAGTCACTTCACGCGGCCCACGTACTCGCCGGTGCGGGTGTCGAGCTTGAGCTTCTCCCCGACCTCGACGAAGAGCGGAACGCGCACCACCGCGCCCGTCTCGAGCTTCGCGGTCTTCCCGCCTGTCCCCGCGGTATCGCCGCGGATGCCGGGCTCGGCCTCGACCACCGCAAGCTCCACGAACATCGGCGGGGTCACTTGAATGACGATGTTGTTGTGGAGCGTGACCACACATTCGGCCTCTTCCTTGAGCCAAAGGGCCGCATCCCCCACGGCATCCTCAGGCGCTTGATACTGTTCGTAGGATTTGGGATCCATGAAGTGCCAGTACTCGCCGTCCTTGTAGAGGTACTGCATCGCGGTCTCCACGATGTCGGCGCCTTCGATCGTCTCTCCCGACTTGAAGGTCCTCTCGAGCACCCGATTGGTGGTCAAGTTGCGGAGCTTCACCCGGGTGAAGGCCTGGCCTTTGCCAGGCTTCACGAACTCCACCTCGGTGACGACGCAGGGGTCGTTGTCCAGGGTCACCTTGAGCCCCGCGCGAAACTGATTCGTGCTGTACGTCGTTGACATGGGATAATTCTACACGTCATGTCCAACGATGCGAAGGCGCAGACGAAAAGCGACCTGCTCCAGGGAACTCTCGACATGCTCATTCTGAAGACCCTGTCCCTCGAGCCGCATCACGGCTGGGGCATCGCCCAGCGCATCCAGCAGATCACCAAAGACGTCTTGCAGGTGAACCAGGGCTCGCTCTACCCGGCGCTTCACCGGCTCGAGATCGCGGGATGGGTCGCCTCGGAGTGGGGCTCGTCGGAGAACAACCGGCGGGCAAAGTTCTACCGCCTCACCGCCACGGGACGGCGCCAGCTCAAGGAGGAGACGGAGAACTGGACCCGCCTCTCCGATGCCGTCGCGCGTATCCTCGCGACCGGCTGATCGCGATGCACATCAAGAGCCTCTGTGGCCGCCTGGGCGCTCTCGTCGGACGCCCGCGCTTCGAGCGGGAGCTCGACGAAGAGCTTCTTTTCCATTTCGAGATGGAGATCCGGAAAAACGTCGAGAGCGGCATGGACCCGGTCGAGGCCCGGCACGCCGCCGAGCGGGCTTTTGGGGGCGTGATGCGGGTCAAGGAGGACGTCCGCGCGCTCCGCGGCCTCGCCCTCGCCGACGCGATCAGCCAGGACCTTCGCTCGGCCGTCCGCACCCTCCGGCGCTCTCCGGGCTTCACGCTCGTGGTGGTCGCAACCCTCGCCCTCGGCGTCGGTGTGAACACCGCGATCGTGAGCGTCGTCAAGGACGTGCTGCTCCAGCCTCTCCCCTACGCCGAGGCTTCCCGAGTCGTCGTTCTCGACCGACAAGCGTCCTCGGGAGGAGGCGGCCTCGTGCCCCTCCCGTTCTCCGTACCCGAGCTCGAAGCGTACCGGACGTCGAGCCGGTCTCTCGAGTCCTCTGTCGAGTACCACTCGATGCCCTTCACCCTCCTGAGGGACGGGGTTCCGGAGAGAGTCGACACCGGAGTGGTCTCCGCGAGCTTCTTCGACGTCCTTCATGTACGGCCGATCCTGGGCCGCACGTTTCGTCCCGGAGAGGATTTGGCGGGCGCCGAGCCGGTATTGGTTCTGAGCTACGAGTACTGGCAGCGCCGGTACGGGGGCGATCCAACCGTCGTCGGGCGGCTCCTCGAGATGAACGATCGCTCTCACCGCGTCGTGGGCGTGCTCCCGCCGCTTCCCCGCTTCCCCGACCGAAGCGACGTCTTCATGCCCATCTCCTCCTGTCCCTTTCGCTCGGCCCCGGAGATGTCGGCGAGCTTCTCGTCCCGGATGGTGGGAGCTCTCGCCCACCTTCGACCTGGAGTCACGCCCCAGGATGCTTCCGATGAGCTTGCCGCCATCGCCGCGCGATTGAGGCGCGAGCGACCCGAGGCGTACCGCGACATCGGGACCGAACGAGTCTCGGCCGTGCCCCTCACCGAGGCGATCACCCGGCGAGCGCGTCCGGCCCTTCTGCTCCTTCTCGCGACCGCGGGCTTCGTTCTCCTCATCGCCTGCTCGAACATCTCGAACCTCCACCTCGCCGAGCTCTCCGGCCGAAGCCGGGAGCTCGCACTTCGGGCGGCCGTCGGCGCCGACCGCCTCCGGATCCTGAGGCAGCTTCTAACGGAGTCGCTCCTCCTCTCCGTCTTCGGCGCTTTCCTCGGCATCCTCTTCGCCTGGGCAGTCGTCGGTGTCCTGGTGGCGCTCGCGAAACGGCTCGCGCCCCTGGATCTCTCCGCGGGCCTCGATCCGAGCGCGCTGGTCTTCGGGTTCTGCCTCGCTCTCGCGGCGGGGCTCGGCGCCTGCATGATTTCCGTTCTTTTGTCGCGCGGAAGATTCGATCGTGCGAGGTCTCGCACCCGCTCCGGCCTAGTCGTCGCCCAGCTCGCGATCTCGCTCGTCCTTCTGGCCGGAGCCGGGCTCACGCTCCGGAGCCTCTATCGGCTGGAGAGCGTGGAGACGGGCTTCGAGACCGAGCGGGTACTCACGATGCACCTCGACCTCGACTGGCACCAGTATCAAGGGCAGGGAGCTATCCGGGATTTCCATTCGCGGATTCTCGCGGAGCTCGGAGCGATGCCGGGAGTCTCGACCGCGGCTTTGGGCCGGTCCGTCCCGCTCAGCGGACGAGAAGGCCCGGATCCAGAGCGCGTCCTGACCGAGGACGGACGACGGGCGTTCCTCGACGCCCACGCGGTGAGCCCTGGCTACTTCCGCGCCATCGGCGTTCCTCTCGCCGAAGGCCGCATGTTCTCGGACGCCGACGGCCCTCGGTCGGCACCCGTCGCCATCGTGAGCCAGGCGGCGGCGGCGAAGATCGGCGCCGGCAGCACCATCTCCTGGGAGGGAAAGCAGTACTCGATCGTCGGCGTCGTGGGCGACGTTCGCCAGTACGGGCTCGAGATCGAAGCCGAGCCTTCCGTCTATTTCCCGCTCGCGCAGGTCCCGCTGCGGGTGACGGATCTCGTGGTTCGCACGGAAAAAGACCCCCGCGCCCTGACGGAAGCGATCGAGGAGGCGGTCCATGAGATCGACCCGGCCCAAGCCGTGGCCTACGTGAGCACTCTCGAAGAGGCTCGGCGGGAGTCGGTCGAGGCGCCCCGGCTTCTCGCGACGCTCCTCTCCGCATTCGCCGCCCTCGCCCTCGCCATTACCGCGGTCGGCCTCGGCGGCTCGCTCGCGCTCGGCGTCGAGCGCCGCGCGCGGGAGATCGGAATCCGCACGGCTCTCGGAGCCGCGCCCCGCGACGTGGCCCGAATGGTCCTGCGGCAGGGATTCGGCCTTCTCCTGGGAGGACTCGCCCTCGGGCTTCCGCCGGCCCTCGCGCTCGCGGGACTTCTCTCGGAGCAGCTCTTCGAGATCGAGCCTCACGACCCGCTCACCTCGGAATGGTCTCGCTCTTCCTGGTGCTCGTCTCGGGAGCGGTCTCGCTCGTCCCCGCGCAAAAGGCCGTCGGGATCGACCCTCTGGCGACGATACGGATGGACGGAGACTGTTAGGTAGTTAGACCCGTATCCACGCCGCTTTCAGCGGCGGAGCGGCGTCGAACGACGGGAAATCTTCTTCCGAAGGCAGCCATTCGAGGTCGCGGATGGACCGGCCGCACTTGCGCGCCGTTCTCTCCACGACTCGAAGGAAGGAATCGCGCGCGACCTCGGGCGCGTGGTTCGTCGCGAGGATACTTCCCCCTTCAACCGTCGCGAGGAGCGCCGGCTTGAGGAGAGTCGCGTAATCCCGGACGACGTCCACGGCGCCGAAAGCTCCTTTGGACCATCTCGGGGGATCGAGGATCACGAGGTCGAAGGAGCGCGGCTCGAACCGGGCGAACCGCCTTTCCCTTCGGGCCATTCCGCGGCCCCGGTAGCTCGAGACGGGAAGCCCCGCGAGCTGCCGTGAAACCGCGATCGCGTCTTCGGCGATGAATGTCGTGGCCGCGGCAATCGCGTTCAGCCCGAGGTTCTTCTCACCGGTCCCGAGCGCGGTCTCGGAGAAGTCCACGTTCCAAACCTCGGCGGCGCCGCCCGCCGACGCCACGAGCCCCGCCGAACAGGTGTAGGCGAAGAGGTTCAGGACGGATTTTCCTCGGGCGTTCGCGAGAAGCCGCCGCCGCCCCGAGCGAAGGTCGAGAAAGAGGAGCGGGTCGAGCCCATGGTGGCGCGGCCTCACGTCGTAGCGGAGACCGAGCTCGCGCCCCACAGGAGCTTCGGGAATCTCAGGATCGTGAAACCGCTCGAACGGAGATCCGCGCTCCTTCCCCCGGTGGTTCCACACCGGATGGAGCTTCGCTCCGAGCGCCCCTTCGGCGACTTCGGCGTGAGCCCTCTCGACGTCACCCTCCTCGAGAGGCTCGCGCCAGGTCGAAAGAAGCAGGATCGGTCCGTAGCGATCGATCGCGAGTCCGGGCGAACCCTCGGCGATTCCGTGAAAAAGCCGATAGCAGTCGGTCTCCTCCGCCGCGAGCCGGTCGAGGAGCGGCCTTCGGCGCTCGAGAGCGCTCGCGAGAAGACCGCGGTCAATGCGCAAAGGCCGCCAGGCCGGAGTGCCGGAGAAGTGCTTCGGTCGTAGGCGCCCGTCCGCGGAATTTTTTGAATACCTCCATCGGGGACTCACTTCCGCCGAGAGCGAGGACCGTTTCGCGGAAACGGCGGCCGGTCTCGGCTACGGCCTCGCTCCGTTCGAGCCCGGCCTCCTCGAAAGCGGCGAACGCATCGGCCGAGAGCACCTCCGCCCACTTGTAGGAATAGTAGCCCGCGGCGTAGCCCCCCTGGAAGATGTGCGAAAAGGCGCAGAGGAATCGATCCTCGGGAATCAGCGGAATCACCGTGGTGCGGCCGGCGACCTTGCGCTGCACGTCAAAGGGCGTCTCAGCGCCGCCCGGGGTGAAGCGGTGATGGAGCTCGATGTCGAGAAACCCGAAGTTGAGCTGGCGGAGAGTCTGAAGCCCCGCCTGGAACGTGCGCGAGGCGCGGATCTTCTCGAAGAGCTCATCGGGAAGAGGCGCTTTCGTCTCGACGTGCTCCGAGAGGCCGACGAGGGTTTCCCGGTGGTAGCACCAGTTCTCCATGAACTGGCTCGGAAGCTCGACGGCATCCCACTCGACGTTTCGAATGCCCGACGCGAGCCCGGTGTCGACCCGCGTGAGCATGTGCTGGAGCGTGTGGCCGAACTCGTGGAACAGCGTCTCGATCTCGCGAAACGTCATGAGCGACGGATTTCCATCGACACCTTCCATCGGCGCCATCGGAGACGAGCCGTTGCAGATGAGATACGCCACCGGGAGCCGCGCGCTCCTGCCAGGAGGAGCGAAAAGCCGGGTCCTCCCCACGACCTCGTTCATCCACGCCCCGCCCTTCTTTTCGGCCGGCCGAGAGTAAGGGTCGAGGTAGAACGCCGCGATCTCCTCTCCGTCGAGACTCCGCACCTTGAAGAACCGCACGTCCGCATGCCATACGGGCGCCTCTCCGTCAGCGGGGGTCACCTCGACCGCGAACAGCCGCTTCGCGAGAGCGAAGAGCCCGTCGAGAGCCCTTGGCAAGGGGAAGAACTTACGGATCTGCTCCTCGCTGTAGTCGTAGCGCGCCTCGCGCAAGCGCTCACTCCAGTAGGGCACGTCCCAGTGACGAATCTCCGCGGCGTCCTTGGTCGCGCCGCGCCCGGTCATGAACGCGCGCACTTCCTCGAGATCGCGTAGGCCGGCTCCGTGGGAGGCGGAGAGGAGCTCCTCGAGAAGGTCTTCCGCGCTCTTGACGGTCGCCGCCATCTTTCGTGAAAGCGAAAGATCGGCATAGGTCTCGAACCCGAGGAGCTTCGCCTCTTCCAGCCTGAGGCGCAGGATGGCGTCGATGAGCGGCCGATTGTCGAGGCTTCCCTCGCTCGCGCGGCGAATGTGCGCGCGATACAGAGTCTCGCGCAGGTCGCGCCGTCTCGCGTGCTTCATGAAGCCGACGTAGCTCGGGCCGTCGAGCGTCGCGCGCCACGGCCCCGCGGCCGAGGTCGCGGTCTCGTTTCCCGCCGCGCGCGCCGCCTGCGCCGCCATCTCGAGAAAACTCGCGGGAAGTCCCTCGACCTCTTCGCTCGTCGTCAAGTCCAGAGCGAAGGCCTTGGTGGCATCGAGGAGCTGGTTTCCGAAACGAGTCGAGAGCTCGGCGAGCTCCAGGCGGATCTGCTGGAACCTCTCCCGCGCCGCCCCCTCGAGCCCGACCCCCGAAAGCTCGGCCTCCTGGATCAGCTTCTCGACGACGCGCGTTTGCACGGGATCCAGATTCTTTCCCGCGGGGAGGGTGCGCATCGCAACGAGGCCTCGATAGATCGGCTGGCTCTGCCCGATCCTCGTGAGAAGCTTCACCACCTCGGGCTCTACTTCGTCGTAGGCCTCGCGGAGCGGCGGACTGTTGCGGACGCTCATCAAGTGATCGACGATCCCGAATCCGAAACCGAGCCGGTCCTGCATCCGCTCGATGGGATCGACCAGCGAATCCCACCCGGGATTGACGTCGCGCTCGAGGGCCTCGAGCATGCCTTCGACCTCTTTCACGAGCGCGCGGATTCCGGGGACGACGTGCTCGGGACCGATCTCGTCGAATGCCGGAAGGGTCGTTGCCGGCCGCAACAGCGGGTTCGATTCGTTGGTCGTCATTGGGCTCATCATAACGCCGCGGTTTGACGGCGCGTGGGCGCCAGCCTAATATTAAACGTTTTCCCTCGTTTCAAGGAGTAAGTCTTGACCAAGAGCGTCACCGCAACAGCAACCTTCATGAACACCGGTTTGCCCCTGTTCTCCGAGCTTCGCTACAAAGTGAAGGACCTCTCTTCCGAGGCGGTCACCCTCGGTCGAAAAGAAATTCAGCTTGCCGAGCACGAGATGCCCGGCCTCATGGCGTTTCGACAGAAGTATCGCGCCTCGCAGCCCTTGAAGGGAGCGCGCATCGTGGGCTCGCTCCACATGACCATCCAGACGGCGGTCCTCATCGAGACTCTGCAAGAGCTCGGAGCCGAGGTCCGGTGGGTGAGCTGCAACATCTTCTCGACCCAGGACCATGCGGCGTCCGCGGTCGTCGTCGGTCCGGACGGGACGCCTTCGAACCCCAAAGGTCCAGCGGTCTTCGCCTGGAAGGGCGAGAGCCTCCCCGAATACTGGTGGTGCACGATGCAGGCGTTTCTCTGGCCCGACGGAAAGGGGCCCAACATGCTCCTCGACGACGGAGGAGACGCGACCCTTCTGGTGCACAAGGGGGTCGAGCTCGAGAAAGCCGGGAAAGTCCCTTCGCCCGAGACCGCCGACAGCGAGGAGTTCCACGTGGTGCTCACTCTCCTCGGCCAGCTGCTCGAGGAGCGAAAGGGCTTCTGGAGCGCCATCGCCCCGAACATCCGCGGCGTCAGCGAAGAGACGACGACCGGCGTCCACCGCCTGTACCACATGGAGAAGAAAGGCACTCTTCTCTTCCCCGCGTTCAACGTGAACGACTCCGTCACCAAGAGCAAGTTCGACAACATCTACGGCTGCCGCCATTCCCTCGTCGACGGAATCCTCCGGGCGACGGACGTCATGCTGTCGGGAAAGCTCGCGGTCATCTGCGGCTACGGCGACGTCGGCAAGGGCTGCGTCCAGGCGCTCTCCGCCCAGCGCTGCCGAGTGGTCGTGACCGAGATCGATCCCATCTGCGCTCTCCAGGCCTGCATGGACGGCTTCGAGGTGGTGCTCCTCGAAGACGTGGTCGAAAAGGCCGACGTCTTCGTGACCGCGACCGGAAACCTCGGCATCATCACCGCGGCGCACATGAAGAGGATGAAGCACAACGCCATCGTCGGAAACATCGGGCATTTCGACAGCGAGATCGACATCGCGGGGCTCGCGCGGCTTTCGGGAATCGAGCGGATCCGCATCAAGCCCCAGGTGGACGAGTGGAAGTTCGAAGACGGGCACTCCATCATCGTTCTCTCCGAAGGTCGGCTCCTCAATCTCGGAAACGCCACCGGACACCCGAGCTTCGTGATGAGCGGAAGCTTCAGCAATCAGGTAGCGGCCCAGATCGAGCTCTTCGCGAACGCCGGGAAGTACGAGACGAAGGTCTATACGCTTCCCAAGGAGCTCGACGAGGAAGTGGCCCGGCTCCACCTCGAAAAGCTCGGGGCGAAGCTCACGAAGCTCAGCCCGGAGCAGGCGGAGTACATCGGAGTCCCCGTCGATGGACCGTACAAGAAGGACCACTACCGGTACTGAGCCGTGACGAAACGGACGCGCGGTCTCGAAGAGCTCTACGACGACGATCCCGAGCGAGCCGATGCGCTTCTCGGCCTCCACTTCAACGGGGGGGGTCGAAGGCGCGTCCTCCGCGTCCTCGGCTCGGCCTCGGCTGCCTTGTTTCTCTCGGAAACGGTGCCGTTCAGCCGCCTCCGACCCGCAGGCCTCATCCCGGCGGCCCTCGCCCAGAACGGGAAACCCTTCGTCATCGAAGGGAAAGAGGGTCTCATCGTCTTGAGCGATCGGCCCATCAATGCCGAGACTCCGATAAGCCTTCTCGACGACGAGGTCACGCCGAATCATCGGCATTACATCCGGAACAACGGCCTCGTCCCCGAGCGAGCCGCGAAGCGCGATCTGACGGGCTGGAAGCTCACCGTCGACGGCGAAGTGGGAGCTCGCCTTCAGCTCGACCTCGCCGATCTGAAGTCGCGATATCCGAACCAGACCCTGCAGCTCCAGCTCGAGTGCGCGGGAAACGGGCGGGCGGGATTCCGCCCTCCGGCAAGCGGCCTCCAGTGGAAAATGGGCTCCGTCGGCTGCGCGCTGTACACCGGGGTCCGCTTGAAAGACGTCCTCGAGAGCGCCGGGGTCGAGCCGAGTGCCGTCTACGTCGGGTACTACGGCGAGGACGTTCACCTGAGCGGCGATCCGAACGCCATCCCGATCTCGAGGGGTGTTCCGATCCAAAAGGCGATGGACGATTTCACCCTCCTCGCATGGGAGATGAACGGCGAGCCGTTACCGGCGCAGCACGGCTTTCCACTGAGGCTCGTCGCCCCTGGCTGGCCCGCGTCCGTGTCGGGGAAATGGCTGAAGCGGCTCTGGGTGCGCGACCGGGTCCACGACGGTGAGAAGATGGGGGGGCACTCCTACCGCGTGCCCCGCTATCCGGTCGAGCCGGGCGGAGACGTTCCCGACACCGACATGGAGATCATCGAGGCGATGCCGGTGAAGTCAATCATCACCAGGCCGGCGACGGGCATCGAGCACCGAGTCAGTGAACCGCTTCCGCTCCGCGGCCACGCCTGGTGCGGCGACGGCGCGGTTCGATCCGTGCACGTCTCGCTCGATTTCGGGGCAACCTGGACCGAGACCGCGCTCCGGCCCCCGCGCAATCCTTTCGCCTGGCAGCGCTGGACGACCGAGATCCGGTTCCCTACCGTCGGACATTACGAAGTCTGGGCGCGCGCCACCGACCATGCCGGCCGCCAGCAGCCGATGGTCGTCCCCGGATGGAATCCCGGCGGCTACCTCAACAACGCGATGCACCGCATCGCGGTGCGGGTCGTCTGACGGTGACGCTTCCCGGCGCCCTGGTCCTCACGCTCACGGCAGCTCTCCAGCGCTCCTCCGGCGAGCTGACCCCGGGTCCGGGACGGGAGATCGTTCTCACCGCGTGCACCGGATGCCACACCACGGAGCTCATCGTCGCCTCGCACATGAGCCGCAAGAGCTGGGACACCACGCTTACCTGGATGGAAGAGACCCAGAGCATGGCACACCTCGAGCCCGACATGCGGAAGGCGATTCTCGACTACCTGGAGAGAACGCAGGATCTCGCTGCCGCAGAAGAAAGCGACGACAGAAGCCCGTGGTCTTCGCCGCGCTACCGTCCCAACCCTATCTGGTAAGCCCAGCTCAGCGGCGAGCGCCCAAGAAGATACGCAGCACGTACCAGAACATCAGGGCGATGGAGGCGAAGAGCGCGAGCGCCGCCCCCACGTACCTATCCTCGGGATAGCGGTGGAGCACGTTCGAAGTGTCGTAGAGGACCGAGGCGCCGGCGAAGGCCACCATCGCGACGGAGAAGAACGTCCCGAGCTGGAATCCGAAGGCGAGGCTCGCGACGATGAATACGATGGCGAGAATTCCCGCCCACCGGAGCATGGCCCCGAGGAAGCTGAAGTCCTTGCGGGTCGAGAACGCGACCGCGGTAAGTCCGACGAACCCCATCAGGGTAACGGTGGCGGCGCTCTGGATGGTTCCGGGCGCCTGGTAGTTGGCGATGAAGAGCAGCGGAACGAAGATGATGGACTCGGCGACGACGAACCCGGAAAGGCCGAGGTACTGTCCAGCCACCGACGCGGTGCTCATCGCCATATGCGACGCGAGCCAGCCCACGACCATGAATCCGCCCATGACGGCGAGCCAGGGCACGCTCAGCAGGGCGGACGCGATGGGCGCGGCGAGGCCGCTCGAGAACAGAAACGCCTCGATCCCGATGAACACCAGGATGGCGAACAGGAGATGGGTGTAGGTCCTCGTGAGGAACGTGGCACGCCGATCGGTGTCGAGCGCGGCTACCGGCCTACCGGGCATGTTCAGGGATTGTGCGGTTTGCATGGAAACCCTCCTCGAAAGATCAATTGTAAACGAGAACTGGAGGGTCCGCGAGCGCCGGCGAGAGGAAGACGAGCGGCGGCCGGAGACTCCGGCCGCCGCTCACGATCGAGTCAGGAAAGCGCGCCCTCGAGGAACAACGTGCCAAAATGAAGCGTCAAGACCGCCTTGCCCTCGAACTTTCCCTTACCGGGAGTGATGTCGATGAGCATGTGGTCGGCGCTTCCCGCGCTGCCGGAATAGGCGGATTCGAGCTTGATCACGTTCGCAGCGTCGGGCGCGGCGCCGCGGGCGAGGCCGCCCTTGTAGAGAGCCATGACGAAGTCGTTGGGACCGTTCTTGACGACTCCGATGGTGTACTCGCCAGCGGGGAGAGTGACGCCCCCGGCGGTGACGTCCGCCGACAGCTTCAACGAAGGACGGCGCGGGGTGATGAACTCTCCGACCTTGGCCGTCTCCGCGTGGGTCACGTTGGCGGGAGTGGTGTTATAAGCGATCGTCGCCTCGGCCCCTCCCGGAAGCGCGCAAGTAATGGTCTTGTTGAAGTGCGGGTGAGCGAGCCCCAGACTCGGGGCCCAGACGAACGCGAGGACAATCAGAACGGCAAAGAATCTCTTCACTGAAAAACCTCCTGGCTCCCGGATAGAGCCCCTCCAAGCGGGGATGCTACCATAATCGCCAAGTGCAAACGTTCCCACACACGACTGATCTCCGCGACCGATTCCAAGCCGGCCTCGAAGGGTTTCCAAGAAGAGACGTGGCGACCCCCGGCCTCAGGCCCGCAGCGGTGGCCTGTGTCATCGTGGGAGCCGCGGACGGAGAGGCCGCGTTCATTCTCACCCGCCGGACGTCGGGGCTCCGTCATCACGGGGGCCAATGGGCTCTTCCCGGCGGCCGCATCGATCCCGGCGAGACCGCCGCAGCCGCGGCGTTTCGTGAGCTCCGAGAGGAGGTCGGGCTCGAGGTCGGTCCAGAGAACCTCCTTGGCTCTCTCGACGACTTCGAGACCCGCTCCGGATTTCGAATCACCCCGCTCGTCGTGTGGGGGCCTCCTATGGCGGCGCTCGCACCCAACCCGAAGGAAGTGGAGGCGGCCTATCTCATCCCTCTCCGCGCCATCCACTCCCTGTCGCCCCGAATCGTCGACGGTCCCGACCCGGACCGGCCGCTCCTCACCCTTCCGCTCGAGGATCCGAAGACCGTCGTCTACGCGCCCACGGCGGCCCTGGTTTACCAGATGCGGGAGGTGCTGCTCTACGGGCGAAACACGCGGGTGGATCGCTTCGGCGAGCCCCGCTTCGCATGGAGGTAGAGGAGGCGCAGTGAGCGAGCCATGCTTTTACGCTATAGCCGAACAGCGAGCCATCGCCTTCGGTAGGCGCACGCAAGCGGTATTGGCGGATCGAGACATCGCGGCTTGGACGAAGCTGTTCGAGAAGCTTTCCGTTCTCCGTCGCCGTCCCTATCTGGCGCATAATGGGACCTTCGATCTGGACGTCGAGCCCCTTACCCGATTCGATTGGTACCTCCGTCCTGACCGGACTTACGAGGTTCTCGCGCCCAACGTGACGCCCCCCGTGGACTACGAGCCGCTCCAGTGGCTTCTTACAAACGCGCTGCTTCTTGCGTGCGACTACAAGCTCTTCGTCAGGTGGTCGAAATTCCACTTCGGCTGGACGATCACCATCGCGGACGAAAAGATGGTTCAACCCGGAACGGAGCAGGCGGAGTTCGACCTGATAGTGCACACTTTTTTCGAGCATCCGGGCGGTCTGCCTCAAGAGTTGCGGTTCCTTGCCAGCGCCTCGTACTTACACGCGTATGCCACCGCGGAACGCACCCGAGAGATTGTCGAAGTCGAGGATGGTGCCGGGTTACTCGCCCGACTCGCGCGACACTATGGCTCCTCCACTGAACCGATAACTCGATCCTTCGGCGAAGAGATTGGAAAACTGCATCACTTCCTGAGAATCGCCGCCCTTGAGCGCAACGCTGTCTTCATGTGCTACCACGCCGTGTGAGAGGCGCTGTCAAACCGCCGGACGGGCGGCGCCCGCCGACATCAGCCGTGGGTAGCCACGGCACGTGATGGGCAGCGTCAACGCCATCCTCGTTTCTCCATGGAGAGCTGACGGCGACGGCGAGTCCTTCCTTGATCCGCATGAGATTCTGTCTTACCATGGTGGTAAGATGAGGGTCCGCACCAAGGTCACAACCAAGGGACAAGTCGTAATTCCCAAAGAAATCCGAAGCCGGTTGCGTTGGCGCGCGGGAACGCATCTCTCGGTCGCGATACTCCCCGATGGGGGTATCAAGCTGGATGTGAGCGAGGACGGCGACGTTTTGACGATGTCCGGTGCCATCGACCGAGCGTTCGGGTTTCTCAAGAGCGGCGACCCGATTCGAGACCTCGAGAGAGAGCATCGCGAGGAGGTGAGAGGGGATGAGCGCCGCCGTCGCCGTCGCTGACGCCTGGGCGGTGCTCGCGTTCCTTCGAGGGGAGAAGCCAGCGGCAGTCTCGATGCGACGTTACCTCCGTCGCTCGGGAAGCGGCAACCTTCGACTGCTGCTGAATTGGATCAACCTCGGAGAGGTGTACTATCGAATAGCTCAGCTTCGCGGATTCGAGGGGGCGGATAAGGCTCTCGGTTTGATTCGCGACCTACCTCTCGAGTTGTACCCGATCCGGGAAAAGTTGGTTCTCGAGGCCGCTCGTTTGAAGGCCAAGCATGCGCTCTCGTATGCCGACGCGTTCGCCGTCGCGACAGCACGACTCGAGGGCGGTTACGTTATCACCGGGGATCCGGAGATATTGAATCTACCCGGCAGCGTGGTCGCCGCGCGACGCCTCACGAGATCCTAAGGCTTCCCCGCTTCGTGCCGGAGAGCGTGATCCGCGAGGGTCAACGCCATCATCGCTTCCGCCATCGGCACGAACCTTGGGAGGAGGCAGGGGTCGTGGCGTCCGCGGACCGCGATCGTGGTGGTCTCGCCTCCTCGGGTCACCGTCTCCTGCTCGCGCGGGATGCTCGACGTCGGCTTGACGGCGCAGCGAAGGACGATGGGCATCCCCGAGGAGATCCCGCCCAGCATGCCCCCGTGGCGGTTGGAGCGGGTCGAGACCCGCCCGTCCCGCATCTCGATCGCGTCGTTCGACTCGCTTCCTTTCATGGTGGCGACGCCGAAACCGGCCCCGTACTCGACGCCCATGACCGCGGGAAGGCTCAGCATCGCCTTCCCCAGATCGGCTTTGAGCTTGTCGAAGACCGGCTCTCCCCATCCCGCGGGAACGCCGGTGGCGACGATCTCCGCGATGCCCCCGATCGAGTCCCCCTCGTGCCTCACCCGTTCGATGAGGTCGATCATGCGGCTCGCGGCGGCGGCGTCGGGGCAGCGGACGATATTGGCCTCGACCTCATCGAGCGTCACCGAGGCTGGATCGGGAATCTCGGCCGCGACACTTCCGATCTGTTTCACGTATCCCACGATCGAAGTCCCGTAGCGGACCCGGAGGAGTTTCTTGGCGATTGCGCCCGCCGCGACACGGACAGCGGTCTCGCGCGCGCTCGAGCGGCCCCCGCCCCGGTAGTCGCGGAATCCGAACTTCGCGTCGAAGGTGAAGTCGGCGTGGCCGGGCCGGTACTTCTCGCGGATCTCGCTGTAGTCTTTCGAACGCTGGTCCCGGTTCTCGATGGCGATGGCGATCGGGGTTCCCGTCGTCCGGCCTTCGAATACTCCCGAGAGAATCGACGCCTCGTCGCTCTCGTCCCTTTGCGTCGTGACCTTCGACTGTCCCGGGCGCCTCCGGTCGAGGTCCGGCTTCAAATCCGCTTCAGAAAGCTCGAGCCCTGGCGGCACGCCATCGACGATCACCACGTAGGAGGGCCCGTGGCTCTCCCCCGCGGTCGTGATGCGGAACATCTGTCCAAAACTGTTTCCCGGCATGACTCGGCGCCCTCAGGCTTTCCCGTCTCCGGGAAAACGGACGACCGTTCCGTGAAGCCGCCTGCCGAATCGCGCCGACTCCCAGGAGATGCGGACGGGAGCGAGGCTTTGCTCTCGAGTGCGGATGAATCGTCCCCGGGTAAAAGCTGGCGTTCCCTCCGGAGGAAAACGCGTGGCGCGCTCGATCTCCGTCTCCTGCACGAGACGCCGCGCGCATCCGCTTCGCTCGAGTCTCGCGGCGTAGCCCTCCACGAGCTCGTGATAGCGCAGATCGATCGTCTTGAGGAGCGCGGGGTCTCGGGGGTCGCCGCAGGTCTCGAGGAGGTACCGCTTGGTGACCCAGTCGACCCTGCCCACGAGCGCGGAGAGCTCTCTTCGCTCGAGCCCACCGAGGATCTCCCGCCAGAGCTCGGTGACCTGAAGCGCCTCCATCGAAGTGGCTTTCTGGTCGCGCACGAAGGTTATCGCCCTTTCGAGGTAGAACCGCTGGATCTGGAGAGCGGTCATGGGACCCCGATCGGTCGCGACCTCGGTCTCGAGAGTCGGGTCGGAGACGAACGCGTGGAGCGCCTGGATGGGGCGCTTCAGACGCGGAGCATCGCCGAGCGCTCCGGCTTCGACCATCTCGAGCACGAGCGCGGTCGAGCCGGCCTTCAGGAACTCCGCCTCTTGAAGCATCGAGGAGTCCGCGAGACCTAGCTGGAGCCGCTGTTCCCGCCGGAAGAGCGCGAGCAGGGGTGCTATGTGAAGATGCGCCGCGGCAAGGGCCGGCTTCATGAGGTTTCCGACGTCGAAGATCGAGCGGTCGTTCGGGCTTATCGAGAATCGCAGCAGCCGCCGGATGGCGGGCGCTTTTTCCGAAAGCACGAGCTCGCCTTCGGCGGTGACCGAGCCCGCTCCCGAGACGACCGGCCGGGAGACGAGAAACGCCGTGGCCAGGAGGCGAACTCGGCGGAACGCCAGGAGGCGCAGGAGCGACGAGAACGATGCGATGAAAGGGAGCGTCACCAGGTAGCTGACAGCGTAGAGGAACCGCCCGAGCGCGTTCTGAAGGCTCCGGTCTCCGCGCGAAAACAGGCGGACGAAGAAGCTCCGCTGTTTAAATTGGCGAAATGGAGAGAGGGCCATGGCGACGGTCGAGAGAAGCGCCGCGCCCAGCACCACGACGGCGAGGGCGATGAACACCACCCACCCGAAAACCACCGTGACCGCGAGAAGCGGAAGAAGCCCGGCGAGCCCGAGACGGTAGAGCGCGAGCCCGAAGCCGGTCGCGATCGTCGTCTGAAAGCTCTCCTGCGCGCCGTAGACGTGATCCTCGGCGTCGCGACAATTCTTGAGAAGGCCGAGCTTTCCCGGGAATCCGGAGGAGCGGAGCGTTCTCTCGGCGTCCGAGATCGAACGAGAGAGCAGGGCCTCCTGGGCCTTCTGGTAGAGCAGGAGCTGTGCCGGTCCGCGGCACTCGGGGGTCGCCCCCTCGATGAGCCCGCCCTCGGCGCAATAAGGAAGATACTCGTAGTGGAAGGCACCCCCGTTGTCCGTGAAGATCTGGGGTCTCTCCGGGTAGAATCCAGGCTCGGTCTTTACCCGAGCCGCGATGGCGCCCGCGAGCGCGTCATAGATGACGTCGTTGCCCGGATGCCGGCGCTCCGGTGCGAAACGGATGGCGTATTCGGTCTCTTGACCGAGAAGGCGGCCGAAGAGCACGAGGGGTGTGCCCAGTGTGATTCTGCGGTTACTCCCCGCCTCCGGGGACGAGCGTTTCCTTCGGATAGCGGTTCTTCAGCGTGCGCGCGTCCTCGGCGATGTCGAGAAGAACCTTGTGAAGGGGCTCTGTGGCCGGTTCTGCCTCGCGGTTGAGATCGACTTCCGCATTTCCAGTTGCCCGGTTCCGGTTCATGTTCGTCCTCCGATTCCTTCTCCCCAGGCTAACATAGTGCGGCGACGCTCGGGTACTTTCACCGGCCCAGCACCGCGGGAACCGCTTCTCCCATAATCTGGAGAATCCGGTCGATCTCGGCGTCCGTGGTGACGAGAGGCGGCGCCAGGAGAAAGACGTCTCCCCGGTGGCGGGAGTAGAGGCCGCGCTTCTGGGTCTCCTCGTGCACCCGGAACCCCACTTTGTCAGAAGCGGGAAACTCTTCCTTGGTCGCCTTGTCCTTGACGATCTCGACCGCGCACATCATTCCGAGGCCGCGGACGTCGCCCACGTGGGGATGCGCGGCGAGTGCTCCAGCGAGGCCGTCGAGAAGCTTCTTCCCCTTCCGCTTCGCCTCACCGACCAGACCCTCGCGCTCGATGATATCCAAGTTCGCGAGGGCCACCCGGCAACCCACCGGGTGGGAGCTGTAGGTGTAGGCGTGCATCCAGACGGGGTCGGCGGCGTCGATGGTCTTCGCGATCTCGTCCGAGAGGCCGATGCCTCCCAAAGGGAAGTACCCGGAAGTGATGCCCTTCGCGAACTGGATCATGTCGGGCTCGACTCCCCAGTGCTCGAGGCCGAACTTCGTGCCCGTCCGTCCGAAGCCGGTGATGACCTCGTCGGAAACGAACAATACCTCGTACTTCGTGCAGATCTCCCGAATGCGAGGGAAGTAGTCGTCCTGCGGCGGGATGACGCCGCCCGCGCCCTGAACCGGCTCGGCGAGAAACATCGCCACCGTGTCGGGCCCTTCCTTCTGGATCGCTTTTTCCAGCTCGTTCGCCGCCGCGATCCCCTGAGAAACACCCGCGGGGGCCTCGTAACGGTAGGGGTAGGGCGAGGGAATGTGTAAGAACCCCGGAACGCGGGGCTCGAACATCGGCCAATACGAGGAGATGCCGGTCGCGCTCATCGCCGCGAGAGTGACACCGTGGTAGCCCCACTGGCGGGAGATGACCTTCGTCTTTTCGGCCTTGCCTTTGAGCCGCCAGTAGTAGCGCGCGGTCTTGAAGCTGCTGTCGCTGGACTCGCCGCCGCCCGAGGTGAAGAAGAATTTATTGATTTTCGGATACGTCCACGACGAGAGCCGTTCCGCGAGCTCGATCGCGGAGAGATTGGAGCTTCCGGTGTATCCGGAACAATACCCGAGGGTCGCCATCTGATCGTAGGCCGCTTGCGCCAACTCCTTCCGGCCGTGGCCCACGTTGACGTTCCAGAGTCCCGAGAGCCCGTCGATGTACTCCTTCCCGTCGGCGTCGAAGAGCCGGACCCCCTCCCCGCGCACCCAGACGTGAGCGCTCTTGTGGAGGGAGGGAGAATGGAGGGGGTGAATGAGATGAGCCAGGTCCCGCGCGAGAAGTTCGTCTTTCGAGGCTATCGATGCAGTTGCCATGGGATTTACTCCGTCTTTTGATTTACCGCGAGGCCGCCCGCCGTCCAATAGGGAGAGCGTCGGGGTTGGTGACGATGAAGACCCGGAAGCCTTCCTTCAAGCGTTTCTCGATGTCCGAAGGACCCGCGGTGATTCCGCAGACGACGCCGAACTCTTTGCAGGCCGAGAGCACGGACTGGATCGCGCTCTCGATGGCGACGGCATCACCGTCGTAGGCTCGCCTCAAGTCCCCGGGTCCGGGAAAGACGATGTCGACACCGGGAGTCGAGACGATGTCTCTGGCGTTGCCGACTCCGACGCGGTCTTCGATGATGAGAATGCTCGGCGCGCTATTCGGGCCGCTCCCAATCGAGCTCACCGCGAATGCTGCCTGAGCCCGGTCCTCAACGTGGGGAAAGACGACGACGCTGACCCCGGCTTCGAGGAGGAGTTTCGCGTGCTCGCGAGCGGCTTCGCGGCCTTCACGGATCGGGGGAAGCCGGGTCGCGATCGGCCGCGATCCGAGCGACGCCATGAAATCGCGCATCCCGGCGACGTCGAAGGGTCCCGTCTCCATATCGTAGAAGACGAAGTCCAGCTGATTGTCTCCGGACAGTTTTGCCGCATTCTCCTTCGTCTTCTCCCCGGAGAACGCGCCGAACACGGCCTTTCCCGACCCGAGGAGGGTACGAATGGGGTTCTCTTTCGACGGATCCTGGGCGCCGGCCGGTGAAGTGTGCACGAGGACGGCTCCCGTGAAAATCAGCAATAAAAGATGGACAGAGCGTGTCGACATCCCGATGCGCAGAGATTACCACACCTTTCCTTGCGGGTCCCAAACGGGCCTTGGGGGCCCCAAACGGCAAGGTGCGAGCCTCGGTTCGTGATAGATTCCGACATCGACTCGATGCCGCGACGTGAAACGCCCCAGCTGTCCGGGTGGGGCCGCATTCCCGTACCCGGACGCGAAATCCTCTCCGAGGATCTGCGCAAGCTCACGGAGAAGGCGGTCCTCACCCGCGGCCTCGGCCGCTCCTACGGGGACTCCTCGCTTCCTCCCCCCGGCCGCTTCGAGGTCGCGTCGACCGTTCTCGCGGATCGAATCCTCGCGTTCGACGAGACCACGGGCTTTTTGCGCGCGGAGGCGGGACTCTCGCTGCGCGATCTGCTCGGCGTGTTCCTTCGACGAAACTGGTTTCCGCCAGTGAGCCCGGGAACGGAGTTCGTGACGCTTGGAGGAATGGTCGCGGCCGACGTGCACGGAAAAAACCACCACGTCGAGGGAACGTTCGGCGCCCATGTGAAAGAGATCCTTCTCCGGGTCGCCGACGGCCGGATCGTTCGATGCTCCCCGGCGCTCGACCCCGAGCTCTTCTGGGCCACCATCGGCGGCATGGGGCTCACGGGGCACATCCTCGAGGTGGAGTTCCGCATGAAGCGGATCCCGACCCCTTGGATCTTCGAAGAGCGCGAGCGTTTCGGAAACGTTGATTCGCTCATCGCCGGGCTCAAACGTTCGGCGAAAGTGTGGCCCTTCACCGTCGGGTGGATCGACGGGATGGCCCGGGGCCGCTCCCTCGGACGCGGCGTCCTCAACCGCGGCCGGTGGGCGGAGCCGCGCGAAGCCCCCTCGAGCCCCCCGCCTCCGATCCGGCGGATCGCCGTTCCCGTCGATTTGCCGAACTGGGTGCTGAACAAGTGGAGCATCCGCGCCTTCAACGCGCTCATCTACCATGGCCACGCCTGGAATCGCCGGCGCATCTCGCATCCCGAGAGCTTCTGGTACCCGCTCGACAAGATCCTGCAGTGGAATCGGATCTACGGCCCCCGCGGTTTCACCCAGTACCAGTCGGTGCTCCCCGATTCCGCGGGCCCTGACGCCGCCCGGCGCTTTCTGGAGGTTCTCATGGCCGAAGGAGGCGCCGACTCCTTCCTCTGCGTGATCAAGGATTGCTCCGCGGAAGGCAAGGGAATGCTCTCCTTTCCCCGGCCGGGCATCTCGATCGCTCTCGACCTCGCCGTCCATGCCGGCACCCAGCGAATCGTCGACCGACTGAACGAGGCGGTGATTGCCGAGGGCGGCCGAATCTATCTGGCGAAGGACTCCTTCACGCGCGCCGAGCACTTCCGCGCGATGGAGCCTCGGCTCGAGAAGTGGAGCGAGGTCCGAAGGCGCTGGGATCCCGAGCTTCGGATCCGGAGCGCCCAGTCGGTGCGCGTTCTCGGCGATCCAGTATGAAGGTGGCGCTCCTTGGAGGAACGAAGGGCATCGGCCGGGCCCTCGGGCGGCTCCTCGCGGAGAAGGGCCACGACGTCTGCTTACTCGGCCGCAACGAAGATGACCTGCAGCGATCGGCGGACGACCTCCGGATCCGGAGCGCGAGCGGGAAGACCGTTTCCGCCGTCCACTGCGACCTTCTTCGTCCCGAGACGTTCGGACCCGCGCTCGACGAAGCGGCCGCGAAGCTCGATGGCCTCGACTGCGTCATCGTCACGGCGGCGATGTTCGCGTCTCAGGAGACGCTCGAATCCGATCGCGTCCTCGCCCGCGAGCTCCTCACGACGAACTTCGCCCATACGGTTCTCTTCTGCGAGGAGGCTCGCGAGCGCCTCCTCGCGAGGGGCGGCGGCACACTTTCTGTTCTGTCGTCGGTCGCGGGCGAGCGCGGACGAAAACCCGTCATTCTTTATGGCGCCGCCAAAGCCGGTCTCTCCGCCTATCTCGAAGGACTCGATCACAAATTCCGTAGCCGGGGCCTGAAGACGATCGCCGTGAAGCCGGGTTTCGTGAAGACGGCGATGACCGCGGGTCTCTCACCTCCGCCGTTCGCGGGAGAGCCGGAGGGGGTCGCGAAAGACATCCTCTCCGCGATCGAGCGCGGAAGCCCCGTCGTCTACACCCCGGCGATGTGGCGGTGGGTGATGCTGGCGATCCGGAACCTGCCGCGGTTCGTCATGCGCCGGATTGAGTTTTAGATCCTGGTATAAAGGGGATAAGGGGATAAGGGGATAGAGGTCAGTAAAAGATCTTATCCCCTTATCCCCTCTTATCTCCGCATCCCCCTTCTTACACTCTTCCTAGCCCGCGGAGCCGGCAGTGATGGTGTGCTGCGTTACCACCGCGCGAGCGATGAGGATGTAGCTCCAGGCGAAGGCCACGTCCAGCAGAGGATCCAGGGTGCTCTTTCCCAGCGTGGTGAAGAAGGCGAAGAGGATGTCCCCCGCCGCGAGGAACGTGAAGCCCAGGAGGAGCGCCATCCAGACCTTCCACAGGCTCCCTCCCCGCATCGAGAGGGCCATCTTCAAAAGAAGTACGGTGGGAATCAGGAGAATGCAGTCGAGCACGGGATACGCGAGGTTCAGGACCTGCTCCGCGAAAAGCGCCTCCGAGGCGAGGACCGGGCGCCCGACCACGAGGAAGAACACCGCGAGCAGCGAGAGCGCGAAGAACAGAACGATCGAAACCTCGAACGTCTCGGCGACCTCGAAGCCAACGCTCTTGTAGACCTTCAGGAAGAGAAAGAGGCTCACCGCGAGGAGCACCGTCGCGGGGAGGAAGAACAGATCCGCGAGCGACGGGAAGGGTGCGGGCTGGCCCAAAACGAGCTGGTAGAACGCGAGAACCGACTGCGCCACCACATAAGCCCAGAGTCCGGACGAAAGGAGGAGCCAGGCCGTCCGCACGGGGCTCGCGCTCTCGAAAGAGGTTGCGGAGCGGGAGGCATAGACGGCGGCGATGAGAAGAAACAGCAGCTTGATCGGAGCCGCAATGAACAGGATCGCCGAAGGCGTCAGAAGGTCTCGATACAGCGCGGAATCCGGCGACACCAGCCGGGGCAGGAATATCGCGCCCATGAGGATCATCGCGGCCAGGGAGGCGAAGCCCATCACGCGGTCGAATTTCAAGCGGGGCCTCCTTCGATTCCGAGGCTCTTCTCGATCTGCCGCAAGAGAACCTTCGTCTTCTCTTGGCCCACGAGGACGTACATGCCTTTGCCGATTCCCTCGAGAATCGCCCGCAGCTGCTCCGTGCTGACGTTTCCGTCCGTGATGCCGAGCCTCTGACACTGGACCTGGATGGAGGCTTTCGCCATGTGGCGGCCGATGAAGGGGCCGATGATCTCCTCGATTCGGCGCAGGGCCGGCTCGCGTTCCATCTTAAATGCTCGCCTCTCGTCTTCGCCCTTCCACTACCGCCTCCGGGCTGCGGCCCCGCCGAAAACATTGCGAAGGTCGGTTTTCGTCGCGGTTCCGCCGAAGCGCTTCGAGGAAGGCGGACGGAAGCTCGCGGGTTTTCGATGCTGTGCCATCATTATACAGGACGGCCCCGCGGCGAAGTGCGCCGCGGGCCGGCGCTACGGCGCACTGTGAGGCTTGGGAGGCAGCGAGCGCGCGTGATACACTATGCGCATGAAGCGTACAAATCTTGTGCTCGATGAGCGACTCTTGGAAGAGGTCACCCGGCTCAGCGGCGAGAGAACTTATTCCGGAGCAGTGAACCGCGCGCTTCTTGACTACTCTCGACGCGTTCGGGCGGGCCGTATCCTCGAGCTCGCCGGACGGGGTCTCTGGGAGGGAAGCTTGTCGGAAATGAGGCGCGACGCCGACCGGGCCGCGGATAAGCCGAGGAAACGCCTTGGTTCTCGTTGACACTTCCGTCTGGATCGAGGTATTCAAGAAGCCCCCTGGGCTCGACCTGAACGCATTGGTCGAGCTCGATGAGGTCGTGACGTGTCTTCCCGTAGCGCAGGAAGTCCTTCAGGGTTTCCGGGACGAGAAAGCGTTCCAGATCGCCCGCGAGGCGATCATGTCGTTTCCAATCGTCGAGGCGCCCATGACGGAAAGCGTGTTCCTGGAGGCGGCAGGGCTCTATCGGACCGCCAGGCGCCGGGGTCTCACCATCCGCTCCAGCGTCGATTGTCTCATCGCGGTCTGCGCGCTCCGCAACGATCTCGAAGTCCTCCATGACGATCGAGATTTCACCGCCCTCTCCGAAGTGTCGACTCTCAGGCAACGCGCACCTTGACCGGTCGCGCGAGCTCTGGAGTTGGTGCTCACGGGGCGCCGCTGGTGGCGGCGCCCTTGAGGAATCGGTCGAACCAGGCGACGTAGCGCTCGGCTCGATCGCGCAGGTAGCTCGGCTTGGTGAGGCCGTGATACTGCGCGGGATAGATCACGAGCTGGGTCTCGACCCCGAGGCTCTTCAGGGCCTGGTACATCTGCTCGGAGTTGATGAGGGGCACGTTGAAGTCGTACTCGCCGCACATGAAGAGCGTCGGGGTCTTGATGCGTTCGGCTTCGTAGAACGGATAGGAGATCTTGAGGTAGGGCTTGATGTCGTTCCAGGGAAGACCGACTTCGTTCTCGTACTGGCGGATGTACTGGTCGGTGCCGTAAGCAGCGAGCATGTTCGAGACAGAGGCGCCGCTCACCGCGGCTTTGAAACGGGTGTCGGTCGCGATGGTGTAGTTCGTGGTGATGCCCCCGTAGCTCCAGCCTCCGATCCCGAGACTCTCGGGGTCCGCGATCCCCTGGGCCACGAGATGATCGACGGCGGCAATGACGTCCTGCACCTCGAGGTTGCCCCAGTCGGCGTCGATGGCGCGGGTGAACTGAAGTCCCCGTCCCGAGCTTCCCCGGTAGTTCGGCGCCACTACGACATAGCCCTTGGCCGCGAGGATCTGCCAGGTGAAGTCGAACTCGAAGCCGTCCTGCCCCACGGGCCCGCCGTGGATGTAGGCGATCGTCGGATACCGGCGTCCGGGCTGGTAACCGGGGGGTTTCACGAGAATCCCGTGGACCACCGTCCCGTCGCGGCTCTCGAACTCGATGCCTTCGAGAACGCCGAGCTCGATCGTGTCGAGGAGCTGGCGGTTATGACTCGAGAGGACCCGCGACTTGTTCCCCTCGAGGACCGCCACTTCCGCGGGCTTTTGAGGGGTCGACGCCACGACCGCCAAACGATCCCCTTTGGCGCCTTTGCCGACGCTCAGGCCGTAAACCACTCCGGGCCCCTCGGCGAAGCGCTCCACGGCGCCGCCGGCGGCGGGGACTCTCGCCACCATCTGGCTGCGGTCGTCCTCGAGGAGGAAGTAGATGGACTTCCCGTCCGAGGACCAGGAGGGATCCGAGACCGGCCGATCGAGATCCGGAACCACGAGCCGCTCTTCTCCGCCCTCGACCGGGATGACGGCGAGCCTCGCCATGTCGTAAGACGAGTAGGCCGGAGACGACCCGCGCAGGTAAAGGATGAGCTTGCCGTCGGGACTGAACGCGGCAGGACTTCCAAAGTCGGCATCGGGCCCCGCGAAGCGGGTGAGCTGTCTCGGCGACGCTCCCGCCCGGGCCTCGATGAGGTAGAGATCGGAGTTCTCGTGGCGGTCGGGATCGCCGCCGCGCTTTGACGAGAACGCGATGAGCGACCCGTCGGGCGACCACGAGGGGTGAGCCTCGTCGAAATCCCCCGGGGTCAGAATGTCCAGGATGTCCGACTTCCCCGCGGTCATGTCGAAGAGATAGAGGTGCTCCCTCAGTCTTCGGAGATATCCATCCCCGTCCCGCTTGAACTGATACCGGTCGATCACGATGGGCTTGGGAGTCTTCCTCTTCCCGGTCTTGTCCTTCTCCTCTTCGAGCTCTTCGGGATCGGGATCCGAGGCGATGACCGCGAGCTTCCCGCCATCCGGAGACCAGGCGTAATCCGAAACGCCTCCGGGGAAATCGGTGAGCTTCCGCGCCTCGCCTCCGGATCGATCCAGAACCCAAACCTGCGACTTCTCCTTGTTTTCGTCGTCTCCACTGCCGCGAGTCGCAAGAAACGAGAGATACCGTCCATCCAGGCTGAAACGCGGCCGGCTCTCGCCTTCGTCCGGGGTGTGGGTCATCTGGAGGGTCTTCGTGCCGTCCCAGCTCGCCATCCAGATGTCCCCGAACCGGCGGTCTTTCTCCAAGTTCGAGGTCCTCACCACGTACGCGATCCACTCCCCGTCGGGAGAGAGCTGCGCGTCAGATACATCCCGAAGGGACGCCAGGTCGGAGAAATCGAGAGGCCGCTTCTGCGCCGATGCCGAGGCCGCGTTCGCTCCCGCCGCGAGGACCAGGAGCCAGATCTTCATTCCGCCGGATTGATTTCGAATCATGGTTCTCCCCTTCAAGATTCTGCCGCCTACGGTATCAAAGATACAATATGGAGGTGAAACAGAAGACGAGCTTCTACGAGTCGAGCGGGAAGATCTTCGTCAAGAGCCGCGCCGAGCTCGAGACGATGGCCGCCGCCGGCCGCATGGCGTCCGAATGCCTCGAGTGGATCGTCCGCCAGGTCGAGCCTGGCATGACGACCCAGGACATCGACGACCTCCAGGTGGACTACGCCCGACGGGAGGGCGTCGTGGCCGCGCCCCTTGGCTACCGCGGTTTTCCGAAGAGCATCTGCACCGCGGTGAACGAGGTCATCTGCCACGGCATCCCGAGCCCGAAGCAAGTCCTCCGGGAAGGCGACATCGTCGGAATCGACGTCACCCTCATCGTCGAGGGCTTCCATGGGGACAACGCCGCGACCATCCCCGTCGGCGAGGCGAGCGATGAGGCGATGCGTTTGCTTTTGGCCGCGCTCGAGGCCAACCGCCTGGGGATCGAGGCGGTGAAGCCGGGGGGACGGATCGGAGACATCGGCCACGCGATCCAGTCCCACGTGGAGCCCCTCGGTTTTTCCGTGGTTCGCGATTTCGTGGGGCACGGCGTCGGACGAGGCTTCCACGAGGCTCCCCAGGTGCCGCACTACGGAACTCAAGGCATGGGAAAGCGGTGCCTCCCCGGCATGGTGTTCACCGTCGAGCCGATGATCAACGAGGGCACGTGGGAGATGGCGCTTCTTTCGGACGGCTGGACCGCGGTCACCGCGGACGGGAAGCTCTCCGCTCAGTACGAGCACAGCCTCGCCGTGACCGAAGACGGAGTGCGCCTTCTTACGGTTCAGAACGAGGAAGGAAAGTGGGAGCCGCCCGGCCGGTGGGTTCCCCCGGGCTATCCGAAGGGTTGAGATTCACTCCCGGCGCGCGTCCACGAGATGGTAGCGCCCGAAGGGCGAGGGAAAGACGCCTTCTCTCACGTGCACCTCGAACCCCTCCTTCTCGAGAAGCTCCCTCGCCTCCGGAAGGAGAAACGTCAGGTAGTACATCACGAACGGCGGGGACCAGAGGGCGTTTCTCACGTGCATGGCCGCGTTGAAAGCGCGGGAGATCCAGTATCCCGCTGACGTCATCTCCGGCATCTCTCCCGTCGCGAAAAGGAATCGGCCTCCCGGCCGAAGACAGCCCCGGACCCCCCGCACCAGAGCCCGGTGCTCGGATGGAAGGAAATGTCCGAGCGCCGAAAAGCAGGTCACGAGATCGAAGGCTTCACCGAAGGGGGGAGCGAGAGCGAAGGCTCGGACCAGCGGTGCTCCGGTCCCTCGCGCGACGCGGAGCATCCCCTGACTGAAATCGAGCCCCACGGCCATCTCCTTCGCGAGAGGACGAAGGACCTCGAGCATCGCCCCGGTGCCACAGCAGAGATCGAGGGCGCGAGCAGGCGGATTCGCCTTCAAGTAGACGCCCGTCCCCAGGAGGATCTCGCCGGGCGTGCGAAAGGGGGTGACGTCGAATTTGGGGGCGAGTAGATCGTAGCCCCTCTCGGTCGAGGAGAGCGCCTGGCGCAGAAGCTCCCGGAACGCCGGCCCCTCGGGATGAAACATTCCGTCTCGTCGGCAGTATAGGGTATTCGATTTCGCGCGTGCGCCGCCAGCCGAGCGCACAACGAAACTAACTCAAGCCAGGGAATTCCAATACGAAGGGGGATGGGGCGATAGGAGGAGATGGGGGGATGCTGGAATCTTTATCCCCATATCCCCTCCCATCTCCCCATCCCGCTTCTTACACCAGCATTCCCTCAGGGGAGGTCGTGCGCCCGCCGCTCCACGATGAGGCGGTCGCCGGCCTCGCTCCGAAGGCGGAAGCCCAAAAGGTGAAGGACCGGGAGCGAGGACCATCGCGCGATACGGCGGTTCACCGAGAGGGCGTGAGGCTCACCCTCGAGGCGCGAGACTCCGGGAAGCCAATGGGCGATCCTCCCGGCGCGCAGATAGCGGACGACCGCCGATAGCGCGAGCCAGAAACCCCGCACGCGGCGGGCGACGAAGAAGCCGTCGTTTCCCAGCTTCTGGTACAGAGGCATCAAGAGGAATCCGTCCGACGGCACCGAAACACTCCCGTCGGCGTCGTCGGCGATGACCTGCCCGGAGGAGACGCGTTCGAAGCTCCGAAAGCCGGGTCTCATCTGGAATCGGTCCTTGGGTTCGATTGCGTGGCGGTAGGTCACCTCGAGGATGCCGGGAACTCCCTCGGTCGCCCGCCGCAGCCGCGCTCTCTCGCCTTCAACCCCGGCGCGCTCCCGATCCACCATCGCGAGCTCTCCCAACGCCACCCAGACCACCGCGGCGAGATTCGCGACTACCGCGGGGTCTTCGTGCTGACCGCCTTCGAAGGCGACGGCGACGTGGCCGAGGAGAGCGACGTAATCGGCGAGGGTCCCCTCGAGGTTCTCCTCGAGGCCGAGGATCGCGGGCACGGGGAAGCGCCGGGCGAAGTGGCGGCTTCTCAGAGTGTCGGCGAAGACCGCGAAGGGCTTCCCCTCTCCGGACGTCGTATGGAGATCGAGAAGCACGATCTCGCCGCGAGCGGCGGCGAAACCCTTTCCCATCTCCTCGAAAAGCGCCTTCCGTTCCCGCTCCTCGCTGCGCTCGAGGGACTCGGCGCTTCCCAGGCGATCGAGCGCCTCCCGACTCCAGTGCCGGTTCAGATCCTCGTCGATGTACCGGGCGCCCGCGTCGAGCGCCTCGACGTTGCCCACGACCGCGAGGAAGTCGCCGCGCTCGAGGAGGCTATCGCGCGAGAGCTTTCGCACCACGGCCTCGAGCGCTTCCGCCCCCGCGGGCTCGTTGCCGTGGATTGCGCCCACCACCAGAAGCATCGGTCCCGGCGGTCCTGAGGTGAGACGTCCGATGATGCGCTTCTCGGCGGGAGTGGAGCTCGCCGCAGTCGCGGCCAAGCTACCGCGCTCGACCCGCGGGCTGGAGCTTTTGCCACAGCCACGGCACGCGCCGAACCGCTATGTCCAGGAGGTAGAGGACGAGAGCCAGTCCCATCAGGAGGGGGGCGAGCGCAGTAGGGACGCTCGCTCGCTCGTCGCCGACCTCGAAGATGTCCTCGACCGAGGGGCCGACCTTTCCGCCCGTCTCGAGGGACAACGCTTCGAGCTTCGAAATATCCGGAGGGTAGAAACGATACTCGTCCGGATAGGGATAGAAGACCGTGCGTGTCCGCCCCGCCTGGCCGAGCGCTTCCTCGGGGATCCCTTTGGCATCGAGCTCGAATCGCCAGGGAGACGAAGCCGATATCGAGACCGGAACCGAAGCCCGATAACGCCCCGGCGCCGTCTGCCGCAGCGGCACCGTCCTCACGTCCGCCGAAGGGCCGATGACCCGGAGCGCGGGCTCGAGGCCGCGAGGGTAGTGCCCGCTTTCGTCGACCACCGAGAGCTCGACTTCGGCGGCGTTGCCCTTTCGATCGACCTTGAAGGCGACCTCGGCCCCGTGGCTGCGGCGAGCGGTCTCTCGAACGAGCTGAGACCAGAACTTGCCGTACCCTTCCCAGTTGAGCCAGTCGGCGGCCCATCGGTTCTTCACGTCGGAAGTGAACATCACCGATCGTCCCATGCCGTAGTGCCATCGAGCGAGAAGCGGGTCCTCGTCCTGTGCTTCCAGGATCACCTCGGCCGCGTCGCGCGGAAGGGTGCTCACGTAGCCCTTGAGCGCGGGAGCGGTTTTCCAGTCGATGCCCCGGAAAGCCTCGATCTCCCGCTTCACCAGCGGGGAGAACGACTCCTCGACCAGGGTGGCCTCGAGGGCGATCTGGGTCTCCTCGATGAAGATCTGCTGCACTTTCTCCGCGTCTTCGATGAAATAGCTGCGGCCCTTGCCCCATCGAGCGATGTCGGCGAGGAGCTCCCGGTCGGCCTCTTCTCCCACGGCCACCGAGGAGACGGTGATCTCTTTTTCGGTCATCCGCGTAATCAGCTCCTCGTAGTCGTCGGGATAGGTCTTGCCGTCCGAGAGCAGGATGACGTGTTTCACCTTCGAAGGGCTCTCGAGAAGCTGCTCGAACGCGCGCTCGAGCGCGGGGTAGATGTTGGTCTGGGCGCTCGCCTGGATGCGGCTGATGCCGTCCTTGATCCAGTCCTTGTTGGTCGCGAGCTGGAGGGGAATCGTGACGTAGGGATTCCAGTCGAAAGTGACGACGCCGAACCGGTGGGTCTCTTCGAGGAGATCGAGCGCGGCCTTGGTCGCTTCCTTGGCGAGCGCGATCTTCTTCCCGTACATGCTGTAGGACTTGTCGAGCACGACGACGAGCGACAGGTCCTTCCATTTCTCTTCCACCCGGAACTCGACCGGGAGGATCCTCTCGACGATGGTGTCGGTGTAGCCCTCCTCGCCGTAGCTCGTCTCGCCCGCGGCGAATATCAGCCCCCCGTCCTCGTCGCGCACGTAGGTCTCGAGAGCGAGCATCGCCCTCCCGTCGAGGCTCTTGGCGGAGACATCGCTCAAAATTACGGCGTCATACGTCGCGAGCCGCGCCGCCGCCGAGGACGCTGCGGTCCCCGGAATCAGCGTGACCTCCATGCCATCGGACTCGAGAGCTCGCTTCAAGTACGAGGCGCTCGGAGGATGGCCTTCCACATAGAGGATGCGAAGGGGTGGGGCGACGCTCACCGTCTCGACCCTGGAGTCGTTGCCGCGGAACGGATCCTCGTCAGTCTCGATCCGCGCCTGGAGATCCAGAAGGCCCGCCTCGGGAAGCCGGGTCTCGAACGACACCCGGCTGAATCCGGGTGCGAGCTCGATCTCCCTCCGGGCGAGGCGGGAGGAAGCGGTCTCGAGCGTGACCACGGCCTTCTTGGAAGCCCGACTGAAGACCACCACGGCGACCTCGACCGTTTCCCGTGCACGCACGTCCGTCGGGACCTCGATGCGCTCGATCCAGCTGTCGCCTTCGGCTCGCACCGCCGCGGGAACGGTGAATACCCGCACCCCGGCGGCGTCGAGCTCGGGAACGACCGAAGCGAGGCTGCCTTCCGTCTCGTGCCCGTCGGTAACCAGGACCAGACGCTTGAGAGTCGAGGGAGCAAAGCTCGCGAGCGCCCGCCGCACGGCGCGCTCGATGTTGGTTCCGCTCTGATCGATGGCGCCCGGCGGAGCCGGCGCCGCTCCGGACTCCATCGCCGCTCCGTCGTAGACCGCGAGCGAGGGAAGCTCGGACACAAGCTCGACCATCGTGGAGCTCGCGGCGAAGCCGATGAACCGCGCATGCTCGGGCTCGCCTTGCTCGACCGCCTCACCGCTCCACTGGATGGCCGCGCTCAGAAACTCCGGGGAAATACTCCGGGATACGTCCAGAAGGAACACCGCCGATATCCCCGTCCCGGGGCGGTTGAGGTGGGGCCGCATGAGCGAAAGCAGGAGCAGCAGGACGACCGACGCCCTCAAGGCCGAGAGGACGTCCTGGTGCCGCCGCGTCAGAGACGTTTTCGTCTGACGCCGCACCCACCACAAGTAGAAAAGCGCGGGAAGAAGGGCGAGCGGCCAATAGCTTTCGAAAGTCAGCGACACGATCGAGGAATTTTAGCTCAAACCGGGACCCGGAGTGAGGCTCTCCTCGCCTGCCTGGCAGGCCTGATATCAGCAGCCGGAGAGGGCTTCCCGACGGAGCTTCGATTCGTGGACCACGATGCGCCGCCCAAGCATCGAGACCGCTTCGCGGCGCCGAAACTCGGAGAGCGTGAGGCTCACGATCTCGCGGCTGGCACCGATGAGGTTCCCGAGGTCCTGCTGGCTCAGAGGAATGTCGACGACCGTCCCCTTTTCCTCCGGCTCGCCGAACCGGTCGGAAAGCTCGAGGAGCAGGAAGGCGAGACGAGCGGGTACCTTCTGGAAGACCAGAGTCTCGAGCCTCCGTTCGAGCCGTTTGCGGCGGGCGGCCATGAGGCGGGCGATGCCGAGGGCGAGAGCCGATCGGCCGCGAAGAATGCTGTCCAGCGCGAACCGAGAAAAGGTCTCGATCTCCACGTCCTCGAGCGCCTCGGCGTAGGTCGGCTCGATCCCTCCCTCGGCCACGAGCGCCATCTCTCCGAACACCTCGCCAGTGTCGAGGAGATCGAGGATCATCACCCTCCCATCCTCGGAGAAGCGCAAGGTCTTCATCCGGCCTGCGACGAGCAGGTGAAGACCGGAGCGCTCGCCCTCTTCATGGAGCGAAACCATGCTCCCCTTGGACAGTCGAAAAAACCTCCCGCCGATTCCGAGGGAATCGAGAGCCGCCCGGATCTCCTGCGAGTACGACGGAACCTCGCGAAACGTCGGGAGCACAGCACTCGCCCGCATCCTGGCCTCCTCGCTTATGAAGAAAACCCAATACAAAGGGGGAGAAGGGGATAGGAGGAGATAGGGGGATAAGATCGGTCCAATAGGTCCTGATTCATCCCCATATCTCCTCTTATCTCCCCATCCCCCTTGTTTTTTCTTGTTTGCAATGGAGATGCCACTCGAGACCGGCACGAAACCATAGGCAGGCGTAGAGATAGCGCCAAGGCCCGCTGGGCTTCTCTTACCGAGATTTGGAGAGTCGCGCGAAGATCGTAAATCCGGACCAAAAGAGCATGCCGACCGCGAGCCAGGGATCGAGGAGGTAGTCCCAGAGGTTCCCGGACTCGAGGAGCTCGAAGCGAAAGGCGGCTAGGGCCAGCACGAACGCGAGAAGGACGAGGAGCCAGCCCCGGAACCACGCCAAGAAGGCGACGGGCGCAAGGCCGAGGAGAAGCGTGCGCATCCGATCGGGATAGCCGAGCGCATAGGGATCGAACGACGTGAGGCCGAGGGCCATCGGGTACAAGAGCGCGGCGCCTGCGAGCACGTAGAGAGCGAGGGTCTGAAGCTCCCGCCGGTCGTGGAGCTTCGGACCGCCGGCGAAGGCGACGGCGAAAGACGCGAGAAGGAGCAGGGTCGTGACGCTGAGATCGCCTCCGATCCCGCGGACGTAGCCCGCGATCCGAATGCCATCGATGCGAAGAACCAGCAGCGCGAGCGCGGCCACGGGGAGGAGGATCCTTTTCAAGGAGGTTCCGTCGAAGCGGACCAGCGAAAGCGCACGTGCACGATCCGGCTGCGGTTCCAGCTATAAAGAAGATGGAGGGCGCCGTCGCTCGACTCGAGAAGCCAGGGATACGCAAGCTCCGGGGAGGCGGCGTCTCCCAAAGGCGGAACGACGGTCAGAAGGGTCTCGAAGCTCCGTCCGCCGTCGCGGGAGACCGCGAGCTTCAGATTACTGCGATCGACCTCGCTGTCGTTGAAGGCGATAAGAATCTCTCCTCGGGACGTGCGGATCGCTGCGACCGCCGCGTCGGGATTCGGGAGCTCCGTCGGCGCGAGATCGCTCCAGGTGCGGCCGCCGTCCTCGGTCGCGACCGAGAGAACGCGTCTCGGACTCGAGCCACTCGATCTCAGGAAGGCGACCGCCTCGAGCCGGGCGAGGGGCACCACTACCGGTTGAAGCGACGAGCGCCCGTGCGAGAGACGAATCTTGCCGAGAACTTCGCCCTCTTCGGAGATTCTGAGGAGCTCACCGAACTTCCCGAGAAGCTCGTGATACACGGGAAGACCAAGAGTCCCGTCCTCGAACGAAACCGCCGGCCCACGAACCAGCGTGCCCAAGTTCAAGAACGGCGAGGTCACGATCCTCCGGGCCGGCCCAAAGCTCGCGCCGTCGTCCTCGGATATCCGGAAGTTGACGGCACTCCCCGACCAGCCGCCCAGAGAGACGCTCACGTAGAAGAGCCAGAGACGCCCCCGCGAATCCCGCGCGACGACGGGGTTTCCGAGCTTCTTCACGTAACGCCCGAGATCGCGGGCGGTCTCCTCCCTCGTCGTCGCAATTTCCTGCGGGCCCCAGGCCGAAGACGAAGGATCGAACACCGCGGAGTAGATGGCGACGTCCCTGGCGCCTTCGCGGCTTCCTCCGTACCAGAACGCTCGGATCCTGCCGCCTTCGATCTCGACTGCCGTCGCGCTGTGAACGGAGGGGAGGGATTCCGAGGAGACGATGCGGGTTTCGCTTTCCGGCGCGCCGAGAGGCGATAGCGACGGCCGCGACCCGCCCGTCAGGAAGCCGGGATTTCTGTCGACCGGCGTTTCTTCAACGAACGTCGCGACGAAAGCCGAGGCCAATGCCGCGAGCGAAACCAGCGCCCACGCCCTTCCGTAGAGCGATTTCATCGAGGCGCCAGTATACATGGCCGCGGCCGAGGGCTCTCCTGTCCCCCGAGGCCTTCAGCACGGAGCAATGCACAAATCGGGTCTCCTGGGTTAAGATCGATCCCAAAGTCAAAATACGCAGTTTCCCGGAGCCGGTCGGTTTCGTCGCCGACCGGCAAGGCGGTGAGCTCTTCCCCCCATGGCCCTGAACGGACGCCTCGAGGACATGAACCTTCTGGAGATTCTCCAGATCGTCGCGTTCTCCAAGAAGACGGGAACCCTCGAGGTCCGTTCGCAGCACGCTCACGGGTCCGTTCTCTTCCGGTGCGGCCGCCTGCTCTGCGCCTTGTCCACTGCGACGGACGCGGCGGTGCGCGCGCTCGCGGGAAAGCCGCTCGATCCCGAAGGCCAAGCCGAGCTCCACTCGCAGATCCGGATCTCGCTTCGAGAGCTCGTATCGCTGCGCGAGGGCCGATTCGAGTTTCGCCTGTGCCGATCGCTTCCCGTTCAATGGGGGGGCCTCGATGCTTCTACCTTCCTCATGGGCGTCGGCGTCGATCCGCAGGAGATCCTGCTGCAGCTCGCCCGCGAGATCGACGAAGCGCGCCGCGATACGGCCCGGCTTCTCGAGACCTCGGACACACTCGACAAGGTCGAGCCCGGAGCCGAATCGCCCGACGAGGAAACCTCTTCCCTCTCGGAAAGGGGGTTGACGGTACTGGTCGTGGACGACGAGCCTCTGGTGGTCCAGATCGTGAGCCAGGAACTGGATGACGCAGGCTGCGTCGTCGAGAGCGCGAGGGGCGCCGACGAGGCCGTCGAGGTGATTTCGATCCTTCTCTCCCGGGCGGAATCCTCCCTGGTGGTCGTGATCGACGCGGGAATGCCGACATCGACGGGCGATGGGTTCGACGGGGGATTGGAGGTCATCGAAGGACTCCGGAATCTCGGAGGGACGAAGGGAGCCACTCCCGTGCTGCTGATGGCGGAAAGTCTATCGGCGGACGCGCGCGCGCGAGCGAGGCGCCTCGGAGTCCAGAAGATCGCTTTCAAGCCGACGCTGACCAAGCTCGACCCCGAGGAGTACGGGGCGGATCTGCGCTCGTTCGCTCGCTCTCTTCGTCGAGAGCTTTCCGACGTCGCCCTCGTCGCGCGCGACCGGCCGGCGTCACCGCCGGAGGAGCCCAACCTGAACCACGAGGCGATCTTCGATTTCCTCAAGACCATGACCGATCAGCTGGCAGAGCCCGCGAACGGAGTCACGCGGATGATCCTTCGCGTCGCCTCCAAGTACGTCGAGCGCGCGGCTCTCTTCCTGGTGAAGGAGGGCCGGGCCATCGGCCTCGCGGGCTGGCACCACGGCCGCCCCACCGCGGAGGTCGTCGCCGAAGTGCGGGCGATCGCGTTCGAGCTCCAGCACGTGCACCCGTTCGCGGAGGTGGTTTACTCGCGGAGCCCGGTTCGGGTCACCGAGGAGAGAGAGCCCGTCGTCTCCGCCCTCGACCCGGGAAGGTCCCGGGAGCAGGCCCTCTTTCCGCTGCTCCACAACCACGAAGTCCTGGCGGTTCTCTACTGTGACAATCCCACGAGCGGCGCTCCGCTCTCGAAGCTCACCGGGCTTTCGCTCTTCCTGGTGCAGGCGGGAATGGCCCTCGAGAACGCGTCCCTCCACCGAAGGCTCGGGACGAGCTCGAGCCGCTACTCCCTCGAGGATCAGGGCCCTCTCACCCAGGAGCTCACTCCCATCGTTCGGGACGGCCGCCGATGACCGACAAGAGGATCTACCCCAGGTTCGGGCCGCTCGTGATCAAGACGGCGTTCACCGCGGGCGCCGACCGGCGGGAGGGGTATCTCACGAACGTGAGCGAAGGCGGGGCGTTTCTCGCGGTCGACGATCCGCCCCCCCTCGGCACCGAGGTCGAGATACGCGCGGTCCTGCCCTGGCGGCTCGGCGAGCTCCGCGCCTCGACACGGGTTGCCTGGCGAAGTGAGGGCGGCGGCGAGGGACGCGGCAGCCTCTCGGGCGTCGGCCTCGCCTTCGGGGAGCTGGCTCCCCAAGCGAGAGAGCTCCTCGACGCCTACCTCGAGAAATTCGCGGAGCTCGCAGCCCGGATCGAAGAGCGCGACGAAGGCTGAGCCTTACCCCTTGGCCTTCTTCGAGCGCGCGGGCGCCGCCGCCTTCGCCCGGGTGCACTTCTGGCATTGCCCGAAGATCTGGTGCCGGTGGGACTCGATGGTGAAGCCGTAGGCATCGGCGATCTCGTCCTGGAGCCTTTCGATCTCCGGGCTCAGAAACTCCAGGATGGTGCCGCACTCGGTGCAGATCATGTGGTCGTGGTGCGCGTGGAGGTACTTGTGCTCGAAGCGCGTGAGCCCGTCCTTGAGCTCGATGGCGGAAGCAAGCTGGGCGTCCACGAACAATTTCAGCGCCCGGTAGATCGTGGTGCGGCCGATGCCCGGGTTCTTGCGATGGATCACCCGGTAGAGGTCGTCCACGGTCATGTGGCCGCCGGTGTCGAGAAAATGCTGAAGGATGGTGTCGCGCTGCTGGGAATGCTTGAGCCCGTGCTCCTGGAGGTACACCCCCAGGATGTTGAGCTCCTCTCGCTCCGCCAATTTCATTCCCCCTCGTCCGGGCCAGATTACCCGAGACCACGCGCCAAGGCCAACTCGAAAAAGTAAGAAAGGGGGATGGGGAGATAGGAGGGAATGGGGAGATGAATATGAATATTTATATGAATACGAATCAGGAAATATTGCCCGATTTGTCTCCCTATCTCCTCCCGTCTCCCTATCCCCCTTGCATTTGGATTAAGGAACGGAGATGGCTGTCGAAGAATTTCTCCACCCGGCGGAAGAAGTCACGGAGAACGTGCTCCCTATGGAAGTAGTGAAACTCGCCGGGATAGACCACGAAATCGAAATCCTTTCCCCTCTTCGTGAGCTCGTCGACCAATTTCACGGATTCGAGAAAGGGCACGTTTACGTCCGCGGTTCCATGAAGGACCAGGAGCGGACGCACGATCCGGGCGATGCGCTCGATCGGAGCCGCCTGCAGATAGGCCGAGGGGTTCTCGCGAGGGTCCCCGAGCCTTCCGAAAACCCAGTTGCCGCCGGGGTCGCGGAACCAGTCGCGGAAGTCCTGCACCCCGGCGACGTCGACCCCGCATCGAAAGAGCTCCGGATCGCGGGTGAGCGCCTGGAGCGTGAGAAACCCTCCATAGCTCAACCCCCAGACGCCGACCCGGTCGGTGTCCACGTAAAGCAGGCCCTCGAGGTACGGCACCCCCGCGGCCACGTCCTCATAGTCGAGACCTCCGAGGTCGCGGTAAGGCGCGAGCCGCCACTCCCGGCCGTAGCCGACGCTTCCCCGGTAATCGGGCGCGAGGACCACGTAACCCTGCTGGGCGAGGTACTGATGAAAGCCGTAGTACACGGCGTAGTCCCGCCGGACGTGCCACCCGTCGTAGTTCTGGGCGATGCCGTCGCCGTGGATCCAGACGATCGCCGGATGCTTTCGGGAGCGATCGAGATCCGGAGGAACGAAGAGGTAAGCCGGGACCTCGCGTCCATCGGTCGACGGGTAGTGGACGAGCTGGGGCTCGACGAGACGCGAGCGATCGACGGTCGGCGGAAGCGATTGGGTGAGCTCGTGAGGGGCTCCCCCGTTCGTCTCGTTCGCTTCGATCCAATAAAGATCCGCGGGGCGGCCGGGATCCGTGTGCTGGAACAAGAGGCTCTGCCCGTCCTTGGACCAGCCTCCCTTTTCGTGGATGAGGACGAAGCCTCCCGCGTTCGTCGCCTGGGTGTTGGTTCCCCTCCCTTCCGTCAGGATCGTAACTCTCGGCCTCGTCGGATCGGAGACGTCCGCGACGGCGAGGTGCCTTTGGCCGGGGTGGGAGCGATTGGTGTCGTAGGCGAGCCGAGATCCGTCGGGGGACCACGAGTATCGCCCGACGTCCTCGCCATCCCCGGTAATCTTGTGAGCCGTTCCCCCGGAGCTCGAGACCACGTAGAGGCAGTCCCAGCCGCTCTCATCGCTCAGAAACGCCACCCACTTTCCGCCGGGAGACGGCCGCGGCTCGGCTCCGAGATACGAGAGGCTCCACCATTTCTCATCGTGCTCGCGGTGGAGCGTCTCGACCGCTCCCGTCACCACGTCGGCCGCGAGGATCTCCCGCGAGCGGTAGTCCGCGGAGAACCGTTCGAGCACGAGCCTATTGCCGTCGATCCACCGGGGGGATTCCTCGGATTGCCGGCTCGAGGCCACGGAAACCACTTCGCCTCCCGAGACCGAGACGACACCTACCTCGGCGGGCTCCTGCTCCAGGCGGCGGAAAGCGATCTTCTCACCCACGAAAGAATGGACGTCCTCCCGCGGCGTCGCGCGGGAGAATCCGAAGGCGAGCCTCTTTCCGTCGGGAGACCAGGCGAGGCCCGACTCGGCCACGAGAGTGACCGTGAGCCGCCGCTCGCGGCCGCCCTCGAGGTCCTTCACCCAGACGTCCCCGAGCCGCAGGAACGCGACCTGGGTCCCATCGAGCGACGGCCGGACTTCCGTCTCGGGCGCGACCGTTCCGAAAACAGCTTTGGCGGCGCTCCCCTTCTGCGCCGTCAGGGACCAGAGCTCTCCTTCCCGCTCGAAAAAGATCGTCTTCCCGTCGGGGCTCCAGAACGGCTCCGAGATGAGGCCGCTCGGATAATCGGTGAGCGGCTCGGGCCAGCCCGAGACCCGGTCGACGAGGTAGAGGTTCTGGGTCCCCGCTCGGTCCCACAGGAACGCGACGCGGCTTCCATCGGGCGACCAGGCAGCGCCCGAAGGATGGCGGATGGCGAGGAGAGTCTCGATGTCGAGCTTGCCGTCCGGCTGAGCGAAGGCGAGCCCAGCGAGAAGAGCGAGCGTTTGCACGGGCCGCATCTTAACAGAAGCTCCTTGTTGACAGAGAAGAGAATCCGAACTAATCTCCCCTAGATTATCTAAGGGAAGGTCGCACATGCCGCCTCAAGGCTCCGAGCTTCTGCACGGGACGCTGGAGCTTCTCGTGCTCCGTCTTCTCGAGGACGAGCCGCTCCACGGCTACGCCATCGGCCGCCGCATCGAGGATCTGACGGACGACGCCTTGAAGGTCGACGAAGGCTCGCTCTACCCCGCGCTCTACCGCATGGAGCGCCGGGGCTTCATCCTGTCGTGCTGGGGCACTACCGAGAACAATCGCCGCGCCAAGTTCTATCGCATCACCCGGAGCGGAAGGCGGAGACTGCACTCCCAACGCGCGGAGTGGGCGGGGTTCCAGACCGCGGTCCAGAAGATCCTGGAGTCGCCGTGAGGCTTCTGAAGACTTTCGGTCTGTGGCTGCGCGCCTTCTTCGACTCCTCCAAGGTCGAGGGCGAAATCGACGACGAGATCCAGCTCCATCTCGATCTGCGGACCCGCGACTATCGGAAACGAGGCCACTCCGAGGAGGAGGCCCGCGACCTCGCCCGGCGACGGTTCGGAGACGAAGCCCTCGTGAAGCAGCAGTGTCGCCGTCTTCTCATGGTCGAGAGAACGAAAGGAGGAACCCCGCTCATGGGCACGTTATTTCGAGAGTTCCGACACAGCCTTCGGTCGCTCGCGAAGACGAAAGGAGAGACCGCGGTCATCCTGGTCACGCTCGCCATCGGCATCGGCGCGAACACCGCGATCTTCAGCGTCGTCGAAGGCGTGCTCTTGCGGCCGCTTCCTTATTCCGATCCGGATCGGCTCGTGAGCCTCTGGGAGAACGACCGGCTCCGCGGCACGACTCAAGAAGGATTCTCGCTCCCGGATTACGTCGACGTGCGGGACAGGAACGAAGTCTTCGACTCGATGGCGGCGTTCAACTCTCTTAACACCACCTGGACGTCCGAGGACGACGAGCCGAGGCGGATGACTGCGGTGCGCGTCTCGGCGTCGCTCACCGAAGTGCTCGGCGTTTCCCCTGCGATCGGACGGAGCTTCCGTGCGGAGGAAGACCGAGACGGCGGCCCCCCGGTCGCGATCCTGGGTCCCGATCTCTTCCGGACGCTCTTCGGGGCGAGCCCGAAGGCTTTGGGAACGCGCCTCGTTCTCGACGGAGTCTCGCGCGAGATCGTAGGGGTGATGCCCGAAGGATTCCAATTCCCGACTTCCTCCAATGGCGAGGTCGCGCTCTACCTGCCTCTCGAGGCGTCGAGCGACGCTAACCGCGGCAACCACGGCATCTCGGTCGTCGCCCGAATGAAAAAAGGCGACGGCATCACGGAGATGAACGCACAGCTCAAAACTCTCGCGAGCGGCCTCGAGGCCGCCTACCCCGACGACAACATGGGCCGCGGCATGTGGGGAGAAACGCTCTACCAGTCGACGGTGGGAGACACCCGGGACCGCCTTCTCCTCCTTTTCGCGGCGGTCGGCTTCGTGCTCCTCGTCGCCTGCGTCAACGTGGCCGGCATCCTCTCCTCGCGCGCCCTCTCCCGCGCGAGAGAGCTCGCGATCCAGTCCGCGCTCGGCGCGAGCCGCTTCACTCTCATCCGCCAGCAGCTGGTGGAGAGCCTTCTGCTCTCGTTCGCGGGCGGCGTCCTGGCCCTCGCGGTTTCCACCGCCGCTCGACGGGCGCTCCTCGCGCTCGCGCCGTCCGATCTTCCCCGGGCTTCGAACGTCGAGACCAACGGCACGGTCCTCGGGTTCACGCTCGCGCTCGCAATCGCCGCGGCCCTCCTCTTCGGCATTCTCCCCGCGCTCGCTTCGTCTCGAGTGAACCTTCGGGGCTCGCTGGGATCGGCAATCGGGGTTTCGAGCGGCCGGCTTCGGCAGGGACTCCTGGTGGGAGAGATCGCGCTCGCGGTGGTGCTGGTCTTCGGCGCCGGTCTTCTCATGCGAAGCTTCGTGCGGCTCCTTCACGTGGATTCGGGGTTTACCGCCGCGAACGTCGTTGCGGTAGGCCTGGACCTTCCCGCTTCTCGATATCCGCAGAGGTTCCCGGAGTGGCCCCGGTGGAACCAGGTGCGCGCGTTTCAAACCGAGCTCCTGAGACAGCTTTCAGAAACCCCGGGAGTCGATTCCGCCGCGATCGCCATCAATACGCCGCTCGATGCCGGCTGGACGAGCCGTTTCACCATCGAGGGCCGCCCCGGCGTTGCTCCCGGTCAAGAGGACGAGGTCCGTGTCCGCACCGTGAGCCCGGGATACTTCCGGACCGTGGGTCTACCGATACTGCGCGGCCGGGAGCTCTCGGACGACGACGAGCGGCCGGATGCCCCCGCGGTCATCGTGGTGAACGAAGCCTTCGTGCAGCGCTACTTCAAAGACGAAGAGCCCCTCGGCGCGAGGGTGACGCAGTGGGACCTGACCCGCGAGATCGTCGGAGTGGTGAGAAACGAGAGGTTCCAGGGACTCGCGGAAGAGGTCCCGCCCGCGATCTACCCCACGTTCTCGCAGGGGCCCTTTCCCGAGTTCTTTCTGCTGGTCCGATCGCGGGAGTGCCCGGAGAAAGTCCTCGCCATGATTCGCGGTGCCATCGGCCCGCTCGACCGAGAGCTCGCGATCGGCGACGTCGCGACCCTCGACGAGCGGGTCTCCGAAAGCGTCGCGGCGCCGCGGTTCACGATGACGATCTTCGCGTTCTTCGCCGCCCTCGCCCTCGGCCTCGCCGCGGTGGGGATTTACGGGCTCATGTCGCAGGCCGTGGGACAAAGGACGCGGGAGCTCGGCGTGAGGATGTCACTCGGCGCGCGCCCGCGAGACGTTCTCTCGCTCGTCCTCGGAGAAGGGGCACGCCTCTCGGCGCTCGGAATCACGATCGGAGTGGTTCTCGCCATTGCCGTCGCCCGAACGTTCGAGAGCTTTCTCTTCGGCGTCGAGAAGCTCGACCCTCTGACCCTTGCCTCGGTGGTCGTCGTCGCCGCCGCCGCGGGGCTCCTCGCCACGTACCTTCCCGCGAGGCGCGCGAGCCGGATTGATCCCATCCGAACGCTGAGACAGGAATAGAAGAGGTCGTCTACTTTAATAACAGACCTCCTGAGAAGGTTAGAACAGCGCTCCCGTTCGGTTACTACCAGCACAGCGTCAAGGGCAAACGGTGACCGTTGAGGTTTCGTCTTTGCCAAACCCCACCGCTTCAGTTACAATCCAACGCCTCCGTTCCGAGCTGCCCTGTCGCAGTCTCGACGGATGCGGCGTTCGAGTGCGGCTCTTGGTAGGTGGTGTTTGCCTGTGGCCAGTAAGAACGACGCGGGCGCTGACCCCGAGCGCCCCCCCTTTGGCGTGGTGGCCCTCGCCGCGTCCGCCGGCGGCCTCACGGCTTTGAGCCAGGTTCTCTCGGGCATCCCCGGGGACTTCCTCGCTGCGATCGTGGTCGTCCAGCATCTGGACCCTCGCCATCGCAGCCTTATGGCCGATATCCTCAGCCGACGGACCGCCCTTCACGTCAGGCAGGCCGCCGAGGGCGACCGCATGAGCCCGGGGACGGTCTTCATCGCCCCGCCCGACCGCCACCTGCTGGTCAACCCGGACAGCACGCTCTCCCTCTCGCAGTCGGAGCTGGTCCACTTCGTGCGGCCCTCCGCCGACCTGCTGTTCGAATCGGTTGCGGCGAGCTATCGCGACCGCGCGATCGCGGTGGTGCTCACCGGCTCCGGCAGCGATGGCTCGATGGGCGTCCGGGGTATAAAGAAGATGGGCGGCACCGTGATCGTCCAGGACGGGAAGACAGCCGAGTTCTCCGGCATGCCCGAAGCGGCGACTCACACCGGGGCTTACGATTTCATCCTCCCCCTGGAGGAGATCGCCTCGGCCCTGGTTACCCTGGTCATGAAGGGAGGGGTCGAATGAAACCGCAGCAGGACCCGAAGCCGGACCCGAAGTTCGAGGCTCTGCTGGAACACCTGAAGCGCAGCCGGGGCTTCGACTTCATCGGCTACAAGCGCTCCACCCTAGTCCGCCGGGTCGAGAAGCGGATGCAGTCCGTCAACGTCCGAGACTTCGCCGACTACATGGACTTCCTGGAGGTGCACCCGGAGGAGTTCGGCCAGCTCTTCAACACCATCCTCATCAACGTCACGAGTTTCTTCCGGGACGAAGAGGCCTGGAACGTTCTAGCCCGGGAGATCGTTCCCAAGATCCTCTCCAGTAAGCCGCCGCGCGAGCCGGTCCGGATCTGGGACGCCGGGTGCGCTTCCGGCGAGGAGGCCTACACCCTGGCCATAGTCCTCTGCGAGGCGCTCGGCCAAGATGTCTTTCGCGACCGGGCCAAGATCTACGCCACCGACGTGGACGAGGAGGCGCTGGCACAGGCCCGCCAGGCCTCCTATTATGCCAAGCAGATGGAGGATGTCCCTCCGCCGCTCCGCGAAAAGTATTTCGAGGCGGCGACGGGCCAGTTCACCTTCAAGGCCGGCCTCCGCCGCTCGATCATCTTCGGCCGGCACGACCTGATTCAGGACGCCCCCATCTCGCGCCTGGACCTTCTGGTTTGCCGCAACACCCTCATGTATCTCAACGCCGAGACCCAGGGGAGAATCGTGGCACGGTTTAACTTCGCCCTGAACGACAGCGGGTTTCTGTTCCTCGGCAGGGCAGAGATGCTCCTCACCCATTCGAACCTGTTCAAACCCGTCGATCTCAAACACCGCATCTTCGCCAAAACGGCCAATGGGGACACGCGCGAGCGCCTCCTTCAGGCGCGGACCGGCGACCTGGAGACGGTCAACCACGTGGGGCGGAACGTGCGCCTGTTGGAGGTCTCTGTTGACGTGGCTCCCGTGGCACTGATCGTCATGGACGCGAACGGCGCCCTGGTGCGCGCCAACGAGCAGGCCCGCATTCTCTTCGGGGTGACCCACCGCGACATCGGGCGGCCCCTGCAGGACCTGGAGATCTCCTATCGGCCGGCAGACCTTCGCTCCCTCATCGAGCGCGCTTATGCCGAGCGACGGCGCCTGGGGCAGGAAGGAGTCGAGAGACACGTCGGGAAGGACGTGCAGTACTTAGATCTCGAAGTCGTACCCCTGTACGACGGCGGCGCGACCCTGGGCGTCAACGTCTATTTTACCGACGTCACCCGCCAGCAGCGCCTCGGGGAGGCGCTGGAGCGTTCCCGGCAAGATCTGGAAACCACCAACCAGGAGCTCCAGTCCGCTCAGGAGGAGCTGGAGACGACCAACGAGGAGCTGCAGTCCAGCAACGAAGAGCTGGAGACGACCAACGAGGAGCTCCAGTCCACCAACGAGGAGCTGGAGACCATGAACGAAGAGCTGCAGTCGACCAATTCGGAGCTGCAGACCCTGAACGACGAGCTACGCGAGCGAACGGGGCAGCTCGACAAGACCAACCTCTTGCTCAGGTCCGTCGTCAGCCATACCATGGCGGCGCTGGTGGCCGTGGACCGGGAGCTCTGTATCCTCCTTTGGAACAAGCAGGCCGAAAATTTTTGGGGCCTCCGTTCCGAAGAGGTCCTCGGCATGCCCTTCGTGCAGCTCGACATCGGGCTTCCAATCGAGCCGCTGCTCGGGCCCATCCGCCAGTGCGTCGCGGGGCACACGCAAGTGCACGAGATGATCCTGGAGGCCACCAACCGTCGCGGCCGCCTGATCAAGTGCTACATACGCTGCACCCCGCTCATTCACGATGACCACTCTGAGCCCGGCGCCGTCGTGTTCCTACTCGATATGGATCTGATGGAGCGCAAGTTCACGGGTAAGGACGCCACGGGTCCGGAAGGCCGTGAGCGCCATGCCTAGGCGGAAGCGACCGTCGCCGCTGAGGCCGACGCTCGAGCCGCCGATATCGCACTGGCTGAGCCACAAGATCCGGGAGGTGAGCCAACACCTGGAGGATCGGAGATTGCGGGACTCCGGCCCGAACCGTCCGTCGCTCTCTAACCCGCAGCTCGTGGA
>Ga0184637_10000166_pt1 | contig 46876 bp, 37 predicted proteins | sample PLM3_127_b2_FD_133143 | JGI IMG/M metagenome (GOLD analysis project Ga0184637, IMG submission 133143) | Groundwater sediment microbial communities from an aquifer in East River, Colorado, USA - PLM3_127_b2 | ecosystem: Environmental > Terrestrial > Soil > Riparian zone | place: USA: East River...
ACCGCCGAATGGAATGGCCGGGATCTGGCCGGCGCAGGGGTGGCATCGGGGATCTACCTCTACGAGCTCCGATCGGGCGCTGAGTCCATGTCCCGGCGCATGATCCTCCTCAAGTGAGACGAAGGTAGAAGAAGTCGATAGGTCGAAGGGCCACGAGCTGGACGGGCCCACGAGCTGCGCGGGCCGCCGGAGTCACCTCCGGCGGCCTGCGTGTTTTACCGGTCGAGAAGAAGCGTGATCCGCGTCTCGTCCGATTTCGAGCGGGCGATCATCCTCACGTACGAGACCTCGCGACCGTCGCGGAAATCGAGCAGGCTATAGATGCCGCTCTTGCGCGTCTTGTCCTCGAAGTCCACGACTCGAACATCACCATTGGCGAACACGACCTCGGCGAAGTTGAGCTGCGCCTTGCCGTCGAGCTTGAAGTAGAGCGCCGAGCCGCGCCGGTTGACGCCAAGGGTGACGTCGGTCCACTCCTCATCCTCGGTGATGACCTCGCTGTCCTCCCAAATGAGGCGATCCCGGGGCGGGAGCTTGACGGCGACCGCAGTCCAGACGACGGGGGCGAGGAACACCGCCCGCACCGGCACCACGACGGCCACGCGCGCGGGGCGGACAACGACCGCGGGCAGCGCCCGGCGAATGGGATGGCCGGTGTGGACGACAACCGTCGTGCGATGGTACGGGCCACGCCGGACGACGACGCGCCGGCGGCCGGCGGCAGCCGGCTCGCTCAACATGGCAAGCAGGACAGCGACCAGGAGCATCGCCGAGAGGCGGCGCACCTCCGCTAGGCCGGAGGAGATGGCCAGACATCCGTATCGTCGGTTGACTTGGCCGCGGGGCGCCGCGCGAGCGCCTACTCGCGGTTTTGCATGCTCTTTGTCCTGACCACCCAGGGCGGGGCCGAATCGATTTTCTGCCGGAGAATGAGGTTCAGTTGCGCGGCGCCGTGTTGGACGTGGCGCATGTTGTACAGATGGAGCTCCGCAATGCTCAAGTCAACCCATTCGAACCCACAGCGCTGACGAGCCTTCTCGTCCGTCAGAGTTTCGAGCGTCGCTTGGCACTTTCTGCGACCATGCTCGAGATAGGTTTGCAGCTCGTCTTTCGTATACGGTCGTTCGGGAAGCAGCCCCGCTGGGTTCATCTCGTCAAGGGTGAAAGGAGTGGGAGGAGCGAATCCATCGAGCGAGTCCGATAGGTAGAGGTCGAGCCAGAAGAGCGTGTGATAGACGAGATACCAGAACTGCGGTCGCTGCGAGCCGTCGCTCCATAGCTTGTCGGGACAGGCGACCACGGCATTTTCGAGCATGTCGATGGCCGCCCCGAACTGCTGCCAAACGACCGCTTTCCAGGTGCTGTCCACTTCCCGCTTCGTTACATCTTCCGCAGCTCTTCGAGGGCTCCGAGCCCGTGCTTCTTCAGGTAGGGAATGATGCCGCCTTCCTCACGAAGCCGGAGCATCATCGACGGGATCTTGACCTCAAGCTCCTCACCCTTGGTCTTGTTGACCAGCACCTGGCGGTCGATGTCGAGCTCGAGCTTGTCACCTTCCTCGATGTTCGAGGTGTCGGTCGTCGCGCAGATCAGCCCCTGGTTCAGCGAGTTGCGGAAGAAAATGCGGGCGAACGACTTGGCCACCACGGCCTCGATCCCGCAGGTGCGGAGCGAGGTGACCGCCGTCTCCCGCGAGCTGCCGCAGCCGAAGTTCTCCCCCGCGATGACGAAATCGCCCGGCTTGACGTTCTTCGCGAACTCCGGCCGATACTCGATGAAGCAGACCTTGGCCAACTCCTTGGGATCGGTGGTGATGTTGTACCGGCCCGGGGTGACCAGATCGGTATTGATGTTGTCGCCGAACTTCCAGTTCACGTCGGTCCCTACTCTCCTCTTCGCTCAGAACGACCCCACCGGTTCGTGCACGAACTCGCGCGGGTCGGTGATGACTCCGGTGAGCGCGCTCGCTGCGGCGGTGGCCGGACTCGCCAGGTAGATCTCGGCCAGCGGACTTCCCATGCGCCCCTCAAAGTTGCGGTTGGAGGTGGAGAGGCACACCTCCTTGTCGAACAGCACACCGCCGGCCCGCCCCAGGCAGGCGCCGCATCCGGGGCTGGTGATCATCGCCCCGGCGCGCGAGAACTCTTCCAGGTATCCGCGCCGAAGCGCCTCCTCATACACCCGGCGCGACGCCGGGGTGATGATCGCCCGCAGCCCGGGTTTGACCTTCTTGCCCTTCCAGATGCCGTAGACAATTTCCAGATCTTCGATCCGGCAATTCGTGCAGGAGCCGATGAACACCTGATCGAGCTTGCGCCCGGCGACCTCGCGCACCGGCACATCATGGTCGACGTCCGGGGGACAGGCGATCATCGGCTCGAGCTCGTCCACTCGATAGGTGATCTCGCGCTCGAACCGGGCGTCCGGATCGGAGCGAAGGCGCTCGAACGGCTGCGGCCGCCCCATCTCTTGCAAGTATTGGGCCGTATGGTCGTCGGCGGGAACGATGGCGGTCTTGCAGCCGAGCTCGGCCGACATGTTGGTGAGCGTCAGCCGCTCTGGCACGCCGAAGCTCTCCACCGTCGAGCCCACGTACTCGAGCACCCGGTAGTTGCCGCCCGAGGGCCCGAGCTCACGCGCGCAGAGCAAGATCACGTCCTTGGCATAGACCCCGGGCTTGAGCTTGCCGTCGATTCGGATGCGGATGGTCTGCGGCACCCGGAACCAGCACTTGCCGGTGGCCATGGCGATGGCGGCGTCGGTCGAGCCGACGCCGATCTCGAGGCAGCTCATGCCGCCGCCGGTGGGGGAGTGGGAGTCGGCGCCAAGCACCAGCATGCCGGGGACCGTGTAGCTCTCGGCCATGATCTGGTGACAGACTCCGTCGTAGATGATGGGAATCCCCTGCTCCTCGGCGAAGGCCCGGATCTCCGACTGCAGCTTGGCCATGGCCACGTTGGGAGCCGGAAAGGCGTGGTCGAAGGGGATGATGATCTTCTTGGGGTCGAAGACTTTCTTCGCGATTTGAGAGAACGGCTCGAGTGCCCAGGCGCAGGTGGTGTCGTGCGCCATCACATAGTCGAGATCGGCGAGCACAAAGTCGCCGGCATGCACGTCGCGGCCCGAGTGGCGGGAGAAGATCTTCTCAGCAAGCGTCTGGCCCATGGTTCTCGTCGGTCAGTGTTTCGATCGGTCTTTCGAGGGGCGGGCCCGGCTGCAATGCAGACTCGCCGCAATCCGGACCCCATCTTCAAGCGAGCCAAAAAGAGTAGCACGCCCCCCGGGAGCCTGACTAGACTGTCGCGCCATGACGCCCTCGGGCTCGTTTCCGGCCTGGCGGACGCGCCTGCGCCGGGCCCTCCTGGCCTGGTACCGGCGGGAGGCGCGCGACCTGCCGTGGCGGCGCGACCCTTCGCCGTACCGCGTATGGCTCTCCGAGATCATGCTGCAGCAGACGCAGGTTGCGACCGTCCGCCACCACTTCACCCGCTTCATCGCCCGCTTCCCCTCAATCGGCGCTCTTGCCGCCGCACCCGAGGACGAAGTGCTCGCCGCCTGGCAAGGGCTCGGCTATTACCGCCGCGCTCGGCAACTGCAGGCGGCGGCGCGGGTGGTGATGGAACGCCATCACGGCGCCTTTCCCCTTGAGGTCGCCGACGCCCTGGCGCTTCCTGGCGTCGGGCGCTACACCGCCGGCGCCATCCTCTCGATCGCTCACCGAAAACCACTCCCGGTCGTGGACGGCAATGTGGCGCGCGTGCTGGCCCGGCTCCTGGCCGAGGATGGACCTCCGGAGGCGGCGCGAGTCCAAGCGCGGTTATGGGCGGCGGCCGCCGAGCTCGTGCCGCGTCGCGACCCCGGAGCCTGGAACCAGGCGCTCATGGAGCTCGGGGCTCTCGTTTGTATCCCCCGGCGACCCGACTGTCCGGCATGCCCGGTGGCCGCCTTGTGCGCCGCGCGCGCGCTCGGACGGGTTGACTCGATCCCGCCGCCGCGACGCCGCCGGCGGCCGCCGGTGGTCGAAGTGGCGGCGGCCTGGATCGATCGCGGCGGCGGGAGACTCACCCTAGCGCGGCGACCGAGCCGCGGAGTCCTCGCCGGCTTCTGGGAGCTGCCTCAGGCCGATGTCGCCGCCGCGGCCGATCCGCGCGCTGAGCTTACGGCGGTGCTCGCGCGAATGGGGGCGAAGCGGATAGCGGTGGGGGAGGCGTTGGCTCGAGTCGAGCATTCGATGTTCAACCGCCGGGCGCAGCTCACCGCCTACTCGACGCGGGCGAGCTGGGGGAAGGGGGCGGAGGTGAGTGTCGCGTCCCCGGCGGAGCTCGCCGATCGCCCGATCACCACCGCGAGCCGGAAGCTCATCCGGGCGGTCGGGCTCCGCACGGTCGGCCCCCGTTCAGTCCGGCTCCGCACGGCCACCGCAACCTCGCGCAATTCGCGAGTTTGATGTCCCCAGAGGGCCCGCATCGCGTCGTCATCGTGGGCGGGGGCTTTGGCGGCCTGTACGCAGCCCTGGCGCTCAAGCGCGCTCCCGTCGCGGTGACGCTGATCGACCGGCGCAACTTCCATCTCTTTCAGCCTCTTCTCTACCAGGTGGCGACCGGGGCGCTATCGCCAGGAGACATCGCGAGCCCGCTCCGCCTGGTGCTCAGGCGGCAGAAGAACACCCGAGTCTTGCTCTGCGAGGTCACCGGCATCGATCCGGCGCGCCGCCAGGTGTTTCTGAGCGACGGCGAGCTTTCCTTTGAGCTTCCCTATGAGACGCTCATTCTCGCCCCCGGGGTTCGCCATCACTACTTCGGCCACCCGCAATGGGAGGCGCTCGCGCCCGGCCTCAAGACGGTCGAGGATGCCACCGAGATCCGCCGCCGGGTTCTTCTCGCCTTCGAGGCCGCGGAGCGCCGGCCCGACCCCCGCGAGCGCCGATCTTGGCTCACGTTCGTCATCGTCGGTGGCGGCCCCACCGGAGTCGAGTTGGCGGGAGCGCTGGGAGAGATCGCCCATCACACGCTCAAGGAAGACTTCCGCACCATCGATCCCGCCGAGGCCCAGATTCTGCTCGTCGAGAGCACGGACCGTGTGCTGCCATCCTATGCGCCCGAGCTCTCGATCCGAGCGGCTACCGCCCTCGAGCGACTGGGAGTGAAGGTGCGGACGGGCGCGGCGGTGACTCAAGTCGAGCCCGATGGCGTCGTGCTGCGGGCAGGATCACTCGAGGAGCGAGTCGCCGCCCGCACCGTGCTCTGGGCCGCCGGCGTGCAAGCCTCCCCGCTCGGCCGGATCCTGGCCGAGAAGACCGCGGTTGCGATCGACCGCGACGGCCGTCTCGTCGTCGAGCCGGACCTGAGCGTGCCCGGCCACCCGGAAATCTTGGTCATCGGCGATCTGGCGAGCTTCACCCATCAGACCGGGAGGACGAGCCTGCCGGGGGTCGCGCCGGTGGCGATGCAGCAGGGCCGCTATGCCGCCGAGCTGATCCAGCGCCGGCTTCGGGGCGAGGCCCCCGGGCGGCCGTTCCACTATCGGGATCTGGGCAACATGGCGACGATCGGCCGCGGTGCGGCGGTGGCCGAGCTGGGACGACTCCGGCTGAGCGGATTCCTCGCCTGGCTCGCCTGGCTCTTCATTCATCTGGTGAATCTCATCGAGTTCGACAACCGACTCCTCGTCCTGATCCAGTGGGCCTGGAACTACTTAACCTGGAACCGCGGCGCGCGTCTCATCACGGGTGGGAGTCGGCCGCCGCCGAATCACACGACACGCTGAAGCTACACTGCTGAAGCTACACGCTGAAGTGCACGTTCATCACATCGCCGTCCGCCACGACGTAGTCCTTCCCTTCGACGCGCAAGGTTCCGCGCTTTCGACAGGCGTCCAGCGATCCGGCCTCGATCAGGTTCTCGATGCTCACCACCTCGGCGCGGATGAAACCGCGTTCGAGATCGGAGTGAATCTCGCCCGCCGCCAGCTGGGCTCTGATGCCGCCCGGGACCGTCCAGGCGCGCACCTCGTCGTCGCCGACGGTGAAGAACGAGATGAGACCGAGGAGCCGGTACGAGGCGCGCACCAGCCGCTCGAGCGCTGGCGCCTCGAGCCCGAGGTCGGCGAGGAAGGCAGCGCGCTCGTCCTCGGGCAGCGCCGCGATCTCCTCCTCGATCTTGGCCGCGAGAACGATCGGCGGATCTTCGCCCCATAGCTCGGCGATCCGATCGGCTCGGTCCAGGAGGTCCTCGTTCACGTTCACCACCCTGAGGAGCGGCTTGAGGGTGAGGAGCTGATAGCCTCCGAGAAGGAACTTCTCCTCGGCCGAAAGTCCGACCCTCCGGAGTGGGTTGCCCTCGCCCAGCGCGGCTTCGCAGCGGGCGAGGAGCGCGTCTTCGCGATCGTCCTCCGGACGTTTTCCCTTCTTCATCTGCTGGGCCAGGCGCTGGCGTCGATTCTCGATCTGCTGGAGATCCCCGACCAGCATCTCGGTCTCCATCGCCTCGGCGTCGGATCGCCAGCCTAGGACCCGCTCGGCCAGGTCGGTGGGTTGGTCGGGTGCGAATCCACCGATGACTTCAACCAGGGCGCGGGTGTTCTTGATCTGGGCGAGGATCGATCCGGGGACGCCATGACCGTGCTCCCGGCGCACATCGAGGCCGGGCGCGTCGAGGTATTCGATCGTCGCCGGCACCCGCCGCCCGCGCGTGTACATGGCACAGAGCTGGTCGAGCCGCGAGTCGGGGACGCGCACCACGCAGCGTGCCACCGGCCCGCCGCCCATCCCCGGTGCTTCGGCGCCGGCGTAAGAGGCGAGGGTGCGAAACAGGGTGGTCTTCCCGCTCCAGGGAAGTCCGATGAGAGCGATCTGCATGCGGTAGGTTTGGAATGCGAAACTGCGGGCCGCCTTGACACCTAAAGGCGCGCATTCTACCATGCCTCGATAGCACGGGTCCGACGAAGGAAACGCCCATGCGCGAGGTCACACTCACCGGCGATCAATTCATCCTCGTCATCGTCCTGGTCAAGCTCGGCGTGATGGCGAGCCTCGCCAGCTTCCTCGTTCGCTCCCGCCGCTTCACCCACGCCCTCTTCACCACCCACCGTACACCCGGTACGCAGGCGGTCATCGCCGTCTGGCTCGGTCTGCCGTTCATGGTCGGCGTTCTGCTGCGCGTGGTTCTCAACTACGAGGCGTTCGATCTGAGCCTCGGCGGTCCGTATGTCGCCGGGCTCCTGGGCGGCATCCATCCCGGAATGGTGGTGGGCATACTGGTCGGTGCGCCGGCGTTCGCCCACGGCGAGTTCCTGGCCCTTCCGGCCGGGGTGGCGGTGGGGTTGGTGGGCGGGTTGATCGGGCGCGGGCGGCTGCTCGGCGAGTCGATATGGTCGATCACGCCGATTCCGCCCTACGATCTCTATAAGGTGCTGCGCCACGGGGTTGTGGCGCGGGCGCTCGATCCGCGGGCGATCATTCTGGTTTCGGTCCTGATGCTCGATATGGTGCGAGACTTTTTCAGCCAGCTTGAGCCCGCCTGGCTTCACACCCTCGATCCCGTTCACCCGGAGGTGCAGGTCGCGGTGTGGGCCGGCACCCTCTCGTCGGTCGGCATCGCGATCAAGATCTTCAACTCGGTCCGCATCGAATCGAAGCTAGAGGACCAGGGGCGCCTCCTGGCGCTCGCGCGCTATGAGGCGCTGCGGAGCCAGATCAACCCTCACTTCCTCTTCAATACGCTGAACTCGATCAGCTCATCGATCCGCACCGACTCGGATCGCGCCCGCGCAATGATCGTCAAGTTGTCGGCGATCCTCCGCCGCGCGCTGGAACCGCACGAGGACTTCGTTCCGCTGCGCGACGAGATCGAGTTCATCGACGCCTATCTCGACATCGAGACGGTGCGATTCGGCCCGCGGAAGCTGAGAGTGGTGAAGGAAATCGACCCGTCGCTGCTTGCCGTGCCGGTGCCCTCGATGCTGCTCCAGCCGCTGGTGGAGAACGCGATCCGGCACGGCATTGCCACCTCGCTGGACGGAGGCACGGTGGTCATTCGGGCCGAGCGAGCGGACGGGCACATGCTCCTCACCATCGCCGACGACGGGGCGGGGATGCCCGAGGACCAACTGGCCGCAGCGCTGACTCGCGGAATCGGGATCAGGAACGTGAACGAGAGACTTCAGGTGGCGTACGGCCCCGATCACGGCCTCGAGCTCAAGAGTCGAGCTTTGGGCGGCATGGAGGTACGTATCGCCATCCCGACCGGCGAGCGTGGCCGTCAGGCCATGAGGGTGATGAGCGGATGAGGGAGCAGGTGGCGTCCAGGACCCTGACGATTCTCCCCGACCCCGCCACCGGGGTTACATTCGACCCGATCTGAGGAGTTGCTCATGCGTACACGCACGACCGAAGCGCCGGCCGCCGAGGCAGCCGCCGTGCGCCCCGATCCCAGCCCGGGAGCCGAACCTGACGCTGCCACTCCCGAGAGCGGGGCTCTCCTGCGGGTGGTGGTGGTCGACGACGAGCCGCCGGCGCGGGAAGAGCTAGTGCACTTGCTGGCCAGCCTCCCCGAGGTCCAAGTGGTCGGGGAGGGCGTCAACGGGGTCGAAGGGATGGCTCTGATCGAGCGTGAGCGCCCCGATGTTGCTTTTCTGGACGTAAGGATGCCCGGGCTCGACGGGATTCAGATGGTCCGCCACCTCCACCGCCGGAAGATTCCGGTGCAGGTCGTCTTTGTCACCGCCTACGATCAGTATGCGCTCCGGGCCTTCGATGTGAGCGCCACCGATTATTTGCTCAAGCCGGTGGAGAAGAAACGCCTGGCGGCGGCCATCGAGAAGGCCAGAGGCCGGCTGAATCGATTGGACGCCGCCGCCGCGCCCAACCTGGAATCGCTGCTCGGCGCCCTCAGCCGGCGCGGGGAGCATCTCAAACGCATCCCCGTCCGCCGCGGGGAGCGCCTGGGTCTCATCGACGCCGAAGCGCTGGCTTACGCCTACATCGCCGACGGCACGGTCCACGCCGTCACCTCATCGGCTTCCGAGGTGACCGGTTACCGAACCCTGGAGGAGCTCGAGGCCGATCTCGATCCCGAGCTCTTCTTGCGCGTGCACCGGAGCTATCTCGCCAACATCAACAAGGTCACCGAAATCATCCCCTGGTTCTCGGGGACCTACCGGCTGAAGATGGCCGATCGTGCGGGGACCGAGATTCCGCTGTCGCGGTCACAGGCGAAGCGCTTGCGCCGGCTGCTCAAGTGGTGAGCGCCGCCACCCTAGGGTAGCCTCGCAGCTAGGGCAGCCTCGCCCGGTAGGGAACGAGGGGAAAGATCTCGCCGCTCGTGTCGAGCCCCTGCTCGATGGGCTGCTGCGCGTTCAGGCCGTCGGGTTCGATCGAGATCAACACCCGCTCGAAGTCCAGGGGCTCGGGCACGCCGTCCTGGTCCGAGTCCGCAGTCTCGATGGGAGGATCGTTGGGAGATCCAAGGGTTGCGTCGCCGACCGCCGTCGGGCGGAAGCGGCCGAGGTTGCGGTAGCGCGGCGGGCTCACGTCGTCGTCCACGAACCATGCCTGATAGATGAGGCCGGGATCGCCCGGCGGACTCGAGCGGTCCAGGAAGGGCAGGTCTTCGAGCGTCACCTTGAACTCGCCGGTGGTGGCGCTCAGCCACACTTCGCCCTCCAGGGGGCTGAAGTCTCCTGCATTCTCGAGGCCTATATTCACCGGCACGATGAGCCCCACTTCTCCTGCCGTGGACGGGAGGTCTCCGTCGGTCACCAGGGGGTGGATGGCTCCCGGGGCGCCGGGCTGGCTGTCGGGATCGGGCTCGATGGCGAGGATGAAGTTCACCCCTTCGGTGAGCTCGACCGAGTCGGGCAGCGCCTGGCCCTGGCCAAGAGCGTTGCCGCCTGAAGTCACCTGGAAGCCGCCCCCGCGTTCGTAGGTGAAGCGCACGTCGCCGCAGCGGTGAATGGGGTCGATGCCGTCGGCATCGTCGATACGGAAGCGGCCGGTGGATATGTAGATCCGGGAGCTGCCGGTGTCGGGGTAACTGATCCAGCCCTCGTAAGCAAAACCGTCGACCGTCTGAGTCGGCTCGGCCAGCACCGGCAGCACGCCGATCTCCACCGAAATACGATCGAGCGGCCCTTCCAGGGTGACCTCACCGGTGGGGATGCGGCTGGTGACCTGGAACGTGGTCTCGCGAAGATTGGTCAACAGGCGGTCTGGAGCCGTCTCGTCACAAGCGCTCACGGCGAGGACAAGGATGCCGATGGCGGCGACCAAGGCGACGATGGAGGTCGTCGAACGAGTGGAAGTTGGATGCATGAAACAGGCACCGAGGGGGAGAGGCAAACACCCGGAATGTCAAGCTTGACCGAGCGAGTTGCTCAAGCTACGGGATCACCAGGTTCTTGTCAAGCACCGGCGGGTCGAGTCGGGCGGTTGATCCCCCGTCCTGCCGGGGGCTAGACTCTCCGGCAGCCCATCCACACATTCCGTTCATCACCGATATCCATCGACCATGGACTTGCGCGGCAGGCGGCTCACCGCCGTATTCGCTCACCCGGACGACGAAAGCTTCGGCCCCGGCGGCACGCTGGCTAAGTATTCGGCCCGGGGAGTCGAGGTGGCTCTGGTCTGCGCCACGCGCGGCGAGGACGGATCGATCGGACACTCCAAGACCTACGGCCCGGCGCTCTTGGGTCGCATCCGGCAGGCGGAGCTCGAGGCGGCGGTCGAGGTCCTCGGCATCCGGAGGCTCCACCTGCTTGGCTATCCCGACCGCCACGTGGCGAGCGTGGCCTTGGAGCGCGGCACGGACGACGTCCTCGCCATGCTGCGCGAAGGCGAGCCCGAGGTCGTCATCACCTTCCATCCGAGCGGGATCTCCGGGCATACCGATCACCAAGCGGTGACCGCTTTCACCGTTCGCGCCGTCGAGCGCTTGCAGGAGGAGGCCCGGGGGGATCGGGCCGACTGGCGGTCTCGACTTCGACTGCACTTCTACACCATCCCGGCCTCGGTGGCTCGGCAAGTGACCTATCGCGAGCTTCCGCTGGTCCCGGACGAGGACTTGACGATTGCGCTCGACACGAGCGCCTATGCCGAGGTCAAGCGGCGGGCCATCTTCTGTCACAAGACCCAGATCGCTTTCTACGAGCGACTGGTGAGCATGCCGGGGCCCGATGGACGCTTCGCCATTGAGCGCTACGTGACCCACGGCGCGCCCCGGCGCCCGGAAGGATCCCCGCTGGGAGATGACCTCTTTGCCGGCGTCCCGGACGCGCTCGCGCCCGCCGAGCCTGGCCGCTGACTTGGCCCGCCCGATTCGCATCGGGGTTTCGAGCTGCCTTCTGGGTGTTGCGGTGCGCTACGACGGCGGCCACCGCGAAGACCGCTTCCTCACCCAGTCCCTCTCCCGCCATTGCCAGTGGGTGCCGGTCTGTCCCGAGTACGAGGTCGGCCTGGGTGTCCCACGGGAGCCCATGCGGCTCGAGGGACGGGTGGAAGCGCCACGCCTCGTCACCGTTCGGACCCGGATCGATCACACGCGGGCCATGGAGGATTTCGCCCGCCGGCGGGTTAGTGAGCTCGCCGTGCTCGATCTGGACGGCTACATCTTCAAGCAAGGGTCGCCGAGTTGCGGCACGAAGCAAGTTCGGATCTATCCGCAGGGCGGCGGGAGAGCGTCGCGCCGGGGAGTAGGACTCTTTGCGCGGAGATTCGTCGCGCGCTTCCCACTCGTGCCGGTTGCGGAGGAGGGGAGCCTCGGCGATCCGGTCCGGCGCGAACATTTCCTCGAGCGCGTGCTCGGTCACTGGCGGTGGCGGGGGCTCATGCAAGGCGGAGTTTCACGCCGTCGCCTGATGGCCTTTCATGCCGCGCAGCAATGCCTGGTCCTGACCCACAGCCCGAAGCACTACCGGGATCTCGAACGCTTGATCGAGACGTTAGGAAAGTTGCCGGCAGGAGGGTCGCCGGCAGGAAGGTTGCCCGCGCCGGCTCTGGTGCGGCGCTATGGCGACCTCTTCGCCCGTGCGTTACGGGTCCGCGCCACGCGGCACAAGCACGCCCAGGTGCTCATGCGTCTCGCTCGCTCGCTCGGGAACCGCCTCCCGGACGCCGAGCAGGCGCGACTCCAGAGCCGAATCCATGACTACCGCGCCGGCGACGGGCGCCTGGCCGCGCCGCTTCGCCTGATCGAACGCTACGGGCGCCGATACGGCGGCGATTCCTTCCGCGATCAGGTCTATCTGAACCCCCATCCGATCGAGCTCTGGCTCAGGAATCTCGGGACTGCACAGGCGCGCCCTCAAGACAGCTTCCCCCCGGCGCGAAAATGAGCGAGCACGCGCTCGGCCGCCCGCGGGCCGAAGCCGGGCACCGCCGCCAGCTGGTCCAAGGTCGCTCGCTTCACCGCCTCGAGCGAGCCCAGGTGCTTGAGGAGGGCGGCTCGGCGCTTGGGGCCAATGCCGGGGATCTCTTCCAGGCTCGAGCGGGTGAGCTCGCGGCGCTTGAGCTTGCGGTGGTAGGTGATGGCGAAGCGGTGGGCCTCGTCGCGCACCCGGACGAGGAAATGATTCTCGGGCGAGTCTTGCTTGAGCACGATCGGCTCGTTGCGGTCATCCTTCACCACCCGTTCGTCGGTGCGAATGATCCGGTTGCCTCGCCTTAGTCGCCGGGCTTTGGCCAGGCCGATCACATCGATGTCCACCACGTTGAGCTCGTTCATCACCTCGCGCACCCGCGCGAGCTGCCCTTTGCCGCCGTCGATGATCATGAGGTCGGGCAGATCTCCCTCCTCGATGCCGCGCCGGAGCCGCCGCCCGAGCACCTCGCCCAGGGCGGCGTAGTCGTCACCCCGCTGGTCGGTGCGCACTCGGTAGCGGCGATAACGCGTCTTGTCGGCAACCCCGCTGGCGAAGACCACCCGTGAGCCGACGGTCTCCCGTCCGCCGAAGTGTGAGATGTCATAGCACTCGATGTGCTCCGGGGTGCTCTTGAGTCCCAGTTTGTCACGCAGTGACTCGAGGAGCTCGGCGTGCCGCTGGCGCTCGGACTGGCCCTCAGCCAGTGCCTGAGCGGCGTTCTTGACCGCAAGCTCCACCTGGCGGAGCTTGTCGCCGCGCTGCGGGCGGAAGATCCGGACCCGGCGGCCCGACTTCTCGCCCAGCCACTCGACGAGGGCAGTGGCGTCCTCGATCTCGACCGGAAGCAGGATCTCGGGCGGCACCATCCGCTCGCCGTCGTAGAACTGGACCAGGAAGCTGGAGAGGAGCTCGCCCACCGGCATGAGGGCGCGGAAACGGTGGGCGCTGGAGTGAGTCAGTTTGCCTTCGCGATAGAAGAGAGCCTGGATCGCCAGCTCCTCGCCTTCCCAGTGATAACCAAAGACATCCCGATCGTAGGTCTCGCCGGTCTCCTCGGTCTGCTGCTTCTCGACCGTCAAGGTGATGGCGGTGATCCGGTCCCGGAGCTCGGCAGCCTCCTCGTAGCGGCGGGCCTCGGCCGCCTCCTGCATGCGGCGGCGGATGTGGTCGAGGACGGTGCGGTTCTTGCCCTTCATGAACAGGACCAGGCCCTCGACGTAGCGGCCATAGGTCTCGTCGCGGACAAGCCCGACGCAGGGCGCCGAGCACATCCGGATGTCGTAGTAGACGCAAGGCCGGGTGCGATTCTTGAGCGTGTGGTCGGTGCAGAGCCGGAGGGGGAAGATCCGCTGCAAGGCGCGCATCGTGTTCCGGAGCTTGTCGGCCGAGGAGTAGGGGCCGAAGTAGACCGCGCCGTCGTCCCGCCAGCCCCGGGCGACGACGGCCCGGGGCCAAGGATGCTCGACGTTGATCCGGAGGATGACATAGGACTTGTCGTCACGAAGCCGGATGTTGAACTTCGGCTTCGCCTTCTTGATCAGGTTGTTCTCGAGCAGGAGGGCGTCTTTCTCGCTGGTCGTGACCAGATACTCGATGCCGGCGATCCGATCGATGAGGAACTGGACCTGGTAGCGGCCGTCGTTCGCAGCCCGGAAGTAGGAGCGAACGCGGCCGCGGAGGTCCTTGGCCTTCCCGATGTAGAGGATTTCGCCGCGGGCGTCCCGCATCACGTAGACACCGGGAGAGCGCGGGGCAGCCCGAAGCTGCTCCTCGATCCGGTCAGGTGCGAAGCGGGCGCCGGTCATCGGTCCGGGCCTCGATAGGTCATGGTCGCCTTGGTGATCGCTGGCATGGTCGCTGGATGGTCACTCGTCGGGTCGCAGGTTGCGCGAAGGGCTCCGGCGACCCTAAGATAGCCTCATCATGTCCGATCCGGTGGTGGTCACAGTGGGTTCGACGGTTCTCGAGCTGGTCGAGGGCGATCTCACCGAGCTCATGGCCGACGCCATTGTCAACCCCGCCAACTCCGAGCTCAAGCTAGGCGCGGGGGTGGCCGGGGCCATCCGGACCCGAGGCGGTCCGGCCATCCAGGCCGAGTGCGACCGGTTGGCCCCGATCCCGGTCGGGGAGGCGGTGGTGACCGGCGGTGGGCGGCTTCCCGCCCGGGCCGTGATCCACGCCGTGGGGCCGCGCCAGGGGGAAGGAGACGAGGAGGAGAAGCTCGCCCAAGTGACCCGCCGCGTGCTCGAGCTCGCTGAGGAACGGGGCCTCAAGTGGATCGCGCTGCCGGCGATCTCGACCGGCGTCTTCGGCTTTCCCATGGATCGCTGCGCTGCGATCATGCTGGGCACCGCGATCGCATTTCTCCTCCCCGGCAGTCACCTCGAACGGCTGACGTTTTGCCTGTGGGGCGAAGAGGCCTTCTGCACTTTCGCCGAGGAGCTGGCTTGCCACTCGATCGAGAGCCGATGACCGAAGTTCGGCGGTCGGGGATGGCTGGGGGCTCTCCCCGGTCGAGCTCGCCGGAGATCGAGGTCGAGGTGCTCCTCTTCGCCAGCGCCCGCGAAGCTGCCGGCGTCGCCCGGACATCGGTCATCCTTCCCGCCTCGGCCACCGCCGGCGATCTACTCGATGCCCTTGCCGCCAGGTTCCCGGCGCTTGCGGCTCACCGCGGGAGCCTCAAGTTTGCCGTGAACTCCGAGTACGCTGGAGCCGACCATCCGCTTCGACCCGGCGACCAGGTGGCTCTGATCCCCCCGACTTGTGGAGGATAGGCCGAGGCCGGATCTCGTTTCGTCCATGCCCGAATCGAGCCCATTCAAGTCGATCGCTCTCCTCGACGCTCCGCTCGATCCAGCCCGAGCCCAGGCGCTGGTTGGATCCCTGGCAGCCGGGGGGCAGGTCGTCTTCATCGGCACCGTGCGGCGCGAGAACCGGGGTCGCGAAGTCATCCGCCTGCACTACGAGGCCTACGAGCCGATGGCGTCGAAGGTGCTGGCCAAAATCGCCGGCGAAGCCCAGACGCTGGGGGCCTTGGAGGTCGCCGTGCATCATCGCACCGGTGATCTCACCCCCGGCGAGGTGGCGGTGGTCGTGGCGGTGGCGGCGGAGCATCGGGACGCGGCCTTCGCCGCCTGCCGGTATGTCATCGATCAGCTCAAGGCCAGGGCGCCGATCTGGAAGAAAGAGATCTACAGCGACGGGGAATCGTGGCTGAGCCATACTCCCTGAGCGAAAGCTGGTCCCTTGCAAGACCACCTCGAGAGCATCTGAAGGATCATCTGGAAGAGCACCTGGAATCCGGTACCTAACCCATGAGCTACGCAATCATCGCCTTCAATCTGGCCGCCTTGGCCGGGCTCCTCATCACCATCGTCCTCGGGTACGCCCTCGGCGCCAAGGTGGGTGAGGCGGCAGGGACGGGAGGAGACCTCGTCGCCGCCGCCATCGCTCTCGGATTTCGCCGGCACTTTCTCCTCGGCCTCTCCTCGACCCTGGTCGCTCTCTTCGCCCAATCGATGATCTTCTTCTACTTCATTGGCACCGGCATCTCGATCAAGAAGGCGGTTTCCCTCTACAACCTCGATCGCCAGGTCCTCGGGCGAGTGCGCGAGTTCAAGCAGCGAACCTCGGGAATCGCCTCCCTCGCCATCCTCCTGATCATGGCCGCCTTCGTGCTGGGTGGAGGAGTGGCGGCTCGGGCGGTGCCTGCCTGGGCCCACCACTTGACCGCTTGGGCGGCGTTCGCTGCCCACGGGCTCAGCACCTGGCGCGGCACCGGCGCGATCCTCGACAACGTCGGCCTGCTTGCCGAGCTCGACCGGCGGGTGGTCGGCATGGCGGCGCGCGGTGAGGTCGAGGTGCGCCGCACCGTGGTCTAGCAGAGTGCCAAAAGACTTGAGCCCAGGAGGGGGGTCCGGCCGTCCGAGCCGGGTCTCGGAGCCCTCCGCCAGCGTGACGCCTGAGGCCCATGCCCAGATTGACGAGCGGCTGCGAGTTGCGCGCGAGGCGGCGGTCGAAGCCGGTCGGCTGCTCGCCGGCTTCTTCCGCCAACCGGTCAAGTCTCAGTTCAAGCGCGGCGACTCGATGGTGTCGGAAGTCGACCATGCCGCCGAGGATCTCCTGCGCGCGCGCATCGGGGCCGCCTTTCCCGGCGATTCCATCCTCGGCGAAGAGGCCGGCTACCAAGCCGGCGACTCGTCGTGGTCCTGGACGCTCGATCCGCTGGACGGGACCCAGAACTTCCTGGCCGGAATACCGCTGTTCGCAGTTGCGGTGGCAGTCCTCTACCGGCACGAGCCGGTGGTCGGGGTCATCCTGGACCCGATGCGCGGCGAGCTCTTCGCCGCGGTGCGGGGCCGTGGAGCAAGGCGAGACGGCGCGCCGCTCAAGGTCAACTCCGGAGCCATCGGCCGCACGTCACTCGTTGCGGTGAGACACCGATTTCTGCGGCAAGAGGCGGATCGCCTCTATGAACTGCTGCCGACCCGCAAGTTCCGGAGCCTGGGGAGCATGTGTCTGGAGCTGGCCTACGTGGCGTCGGGGGCGCTCGATCTGGTGGTGGCCGACCGCCCTTATCTGTGGGACATCGCCCCGGGTGCCCTCTTGGTTGAGGAAGCCGGAGGCATCGTGCGCAACTTCGACGGCGGCCAGGTCTTTCCCCTGGCCGAGAATCCTGGGGCCATCTCCGACCGCCGCTACCGAATCGCCGCCGGCGGGCCGGCGGCGGTCGAGGAGATCCTGGGCCACCTTCGCGCCATCCCGCTCTAGGTGAGCGGGGCGCGCCCACGGGTCGCGGTGCCGGCCATCTACCAGGTTGGGATATTGCGATCAGGCGTGGGCTCTGGGGTTGTCTCTGGACGATCGGCGTCCGGTTCGTCGGCGCGGTCGTCGACCAGGTCCGGCGCCGCCGGCGGCTCTTTCAGCGGCGACTCAACCACCCGCGCCTCACCCGGCGGAGTCTCCGCCGGCGGCCCCTCGGCGAGCGGCTCCTCTACGATCGGCTCCTCCGCGAAAGGATCCTCAGCAGGCTCCGAGTCGGCCGGCACGGGCTCCGTCGGCACCTCCGTCAGCGCCTCCGTCGGCACGGCCAACGCGGGCGCTTCATCCGTGCCGAGGTGATCTTCCTCCACCGAAACCGGCAGCGCCTCGAGAACCATGATCTGGCCGTTCGCCACCGCGCACCACTCGACTTCCGCCGGCTCGCGGATAATCTCCTCGATGCCGAGAGCCATCGTGCACAGCTCGCGGATGGCCGCATCTTTGAGGACCACGGTGTTTCTGCGGTTCTTCGGCACCGGCACCATGCCCGAGGCCGAGATCATGACGTCCTTGGTGACGATGCGCTTGTATCGCAGGGCGCGGGTCTCGCGATCGACGTGATAGGTGTCGGGTGTCGTCTGACCTCCCGGAGATCCCTGGCCCATGCCCCAACTCGCGGTGATGAGCAGGAGGTCGCGCTCGCCGGTCACCGGATCGGCGGTCAAGATGGTGCCCGAGGCCACCGGGTGGACCATGACCTGCATGATCACCGCCGGCTTCAGCCGGGCGTGATCGAGGCCGAGGCGCTGGCAGGCCGCGATCACGGGAGGCCGCCAGATCGACGCCCAGGTCTCCCGCACCGCCTGAAAGAGGTCCTTCTCGCCCAGGACGTTGAGATGGGGGTCGATTTGCCCTGCGACCGGATTGCGGAGTTGGTCGTCGTAAGCTGGGGAAGGACGCACGGCGACGCGGGGGCGTTGGCCAAGGGAGCGGTAGAGGGTGGATAGGTGGACGGCGATCTCGGCCGGGATCGCGGCCTCCTCGATCCGGGCCTGAATCCGCTTGCTGGCATCGAGGGCTTGCTCGGGTGGAAGGGCGTGCACCTCCTTGACCGCCTCCCCGATCCCCGAAACCTCCAAGAAATTGTCGTAGGCAAGAACCGTGAGGCAGAAGCCCTTGGGGATGGGGAAGTCGCGGCTTAGAAGCTCCCCGAGGAGCGCTCCCTTGCTTCCGGCCTCGCTCACGCTCCCCAGGCCCAGCTCATCCAAGCCAACGATGAACTCGCTCATTAGAACGCAACCTCCAAAGCGGCGGTGGCCGCGGGGCCATTTGGTGACCCTGAGGCCATTTGGGGCCATTTAAGGGGGAAAGACCTTTCCTGTAAAGCGAAAACCCGCTTCAGGAAGGCCCCCTGCCATATCTATCTTGCGTCTGGTCAATCGGTTATAGTCTCAATAGGGCCAAAAGGCCGGGTGGGAGCGAGCCACCCCTCAAAGGCAGCGTTCAACGTCCGTCCACCCGCCCGCGTCTAATGGGCATTGAGTCGCGGCTTCAAGTGGCCGCGTTCGGGAGAACATCACCTTCACCTTCCGCCGTGGTCCGGAGACGGTTGGGATGCAGGTGTCCGACGGGGGCCTCGTAAGCCGAGTGCTCGGCGGCGACGTGGGGGCTTTCAATGCTCTCGCCCGCCGCTGGCAGAAGCCGCTCTACAACTTCGCCTACCGGTATACCGGCCATGTCGAGGAGGCGGAGGACATCTGCCAGGAGGCTCTCTCCCGAGCCTACGCCCACCTTGCGCGCCTCAGAGATCCAGAGCGGTTCGGGTCCTGGCTGTATGCGATCGCCTACCGCATGTGCCAGGACCGGGGCCGGCGCAAGCGGCGCCGGGTCGAAGTCTCGACCGATGAGATGGCGGAGGCGGGAGTCGACCCGTCGAGCCTTCTTGCCGGCGCCGGACGTGAAGCAGGCGGGGAAGATCCGGAAGACCTGGTGGAGGCGAACGAGCTGGGAGAATTGTTGCACCGCGCGCTGCAAAAGCTGCCGGAAGAGCAACGGGTGGCACTTGTCCTCCGAGAGTACCAGGGGTACACCTCGGGGGAGATCGCGCGCCTGCTCGAAGTTCCGGTGGCGACGGTGCGCTCGCGGATTTTCTACGGGCTGAAGAGCATGCGGCGGATGCTCGGCCGCAATGCGATCGGCCAGGAGTTCTTGAAGCCATGAGCTGTGATCCTTGGCATGAATTGATGATCGCTCAGCTCGACCACGAGATCGAGCCTGAGGAGCGAGCCCGGCTCGATTCGCACCTGGGCAGCTGTGCGCGCTGTCGCGAGGATCTGGCCGAGCTCCAGACCACTTCGGCAGCGCTCCGGCGCTGGGAACCCGCCGAGCCTCCCCACGAGCTTGTCTTTGTCCGGCGGCGGGAGCGCGGGGTGAGCGGGCTCCTGGCCGGTTGGGGCCGGTCGGTGTTCTTGCCCGCCGGAGTCGGCGCGGCGCTGGCGGCGGCCATCTTGGTGATGGTCCTGGGGCGCACTCCCGACCCCGAGGTGCGGAAGCTGGCGACAGAAGTCGCCGCCCTTCGGGACCGGCTCGCGGCGGCGGAGTTGGCGGCAACCGAGTCGCGGGCAAAGTTGACAGCGACCGAGACGGCGACCGAGCCGGCGGCAAAGTTGGCGGCAGCCGAACCTGAGCAGCGCGCCGCGCCGGCGGCGGTGGCCGATCTCGCGCCCGAGACCCGTCGGTGGCTGCTGGGCGCGGTGGACAACCTGGTACGAGAAAGCGAATCGCGCCAGGATGCTAAGCTCGTGCTCACCGCCGACCAGCTGGCCCGATCGCTGGCCTTTCAGCGGCGCGAAGACTTGAACACCGTGGATCGCCGGCTCCGCGATGTGCAGGCGGAGACCTTCGAGGCGCTGGTTTCCACTCACGAGCGCCTGGATCGGATCGTCCCTCCGGCCGGCTCGCCGGCAGGGAGCGGTGATCGACTCGAGCCCCGATGAGGATGAGCCCAGGCGAGACCAGATACCCGGTCAGATGACTTCGACTGATTCACCGACTCTTTCCTTGAGGCGACTCTCGGCTGCCCCCGGCGCGAGCGCGCTCGCCCTTGCCCTGTTCCTCGGTTTGCTGGGAGCACACAGCGTTGTCGCCCAGCCTGACCTGCCCGCCCAGCCCGTCCTGCCCGCCAAGCCCGCCAAGCCCGCCAAGCCCGACCTGCCCCGCATCGGGCGCCAGATCCGCATCATGGAGAAGGTGATCGATCAGGTGCTCGTCGAGTCTCAGCACGCCATCGTGACCGGCAGTCCGAACTGTCGAGGCATGCGCCTGGAAGGCTATGGCGTCCTCTTCGTGGTCGAGCTTTCGCCGTTATCGAGCGAGGGTGGGATGTTCCATTTTCAGTTCAAAGAGGACGGAAGCTACAACGTCGTCTTTGACGAAGACGATGATGGCGACAAGGACAAGCGGCGCACCGAGGGACGCATCCGGAATACCGGACGTCGTGACGACTCCGAATCAACCTCGGACATCGAGTATGACCAAGACGAAGGTGCCGATGACGAGGAAAAGGACAAAGACAAGGAAAAGGATAAGCGTGACAGGGAGCGGGAGCTCGAGCAGAAAGCAAAAGAGATCGCGGAGAAGGAGCGCTTAAAAGAGTGGGTCAAGCATCTGGAAAATGGCGCCAACCCGGGCAGCGACGCCGGCCCTGAGCGCGAGGCCGCTCTTCAGCTGGTGCGCGATGAGCTCGTCGGCGCGCTCCGCGACTACGGGTATACGATCACCGGCCTCAAGCCGGACGAGCACGTGGCGATCGCCATCTTTCCCTCCGACCTCGACTGGCGCGCCCCGGACACGCGCATCATCATCCAGGTGAAGCGGGGGGCGATCGACGCCTACAACGAATCCCGCCTCACGCCCGAAGAGTTCGCCAAGCAGGTCGAGGTCCACACCCAGTAGCTCAAGTCCCCGCAAGTCCCCGCATAGCTCCTGCAAGTCCTGCAAGCCCCCCGCAAGCCGCAAGCCCCAGAGGCGCCAGAGGCCCCCGGAGGGCGCCGGCCCAGGTCCCCGGCGGCGGCCGTCGAGTCGCACCCGGTGCTCGTCCGCTCAAGTCCGCCGATCTCCCGGCCGAAACCCCTAACAGGCAAGGGAGTTGCCTTCCGATCCCGCCTGGAGGGGCGGAACGGAGATTGGGGTTCACATTCAAGAGGGAAGCATGAGCGACACGCCGGTCGAGATCCTGCTCGTCGAAGACAACGAGAACGACATCGTTCTCATTCAGGAGGCGTTCGCCGAGGCGGCGACGGCGCGCCTGGTCGCCGTCGTTAGAGACGGCGAGGAGGCCATGGCCTACCTGGGGCGCCGGGGCCAGTATCATGACGCGCGCATGCCCGGTTTGGTCCTGCTCGACATCAACATGCCGAAGAAAAATGGTTTCGAGGTGTTGGCGGAGATGAAGGCCGATCCAGCCTTACAATCCATCCCCGTCGTCATCTTCAGCGGCAGCACCCAACAGGAGGACATCGCCCGTTCCTATGCCGCAGGGGCGGCCACCTATGTGCCGAAGCCGATGGATTTCCAGGGGCTCATCGAGTTCGCGCAGACTTTCTAGCGCGGATTTTCTGCGCAGATTTTCTGGCGCGGACTTCTAGCTCCAATCGTCTCGCCACGACACCTCTCCTCCGTGGTCAGAGATCCTCCATGACCTCGCGGTCCTCCCCTTCCTCGGCCCGGCAGCTGGCACGCGTGCTGGGAATGGCCGTCGTCTACTACGTCGCGGGTAGGCTGGCGCTGCTGTTGGCTATCCCCCCGGGTTATGCCACCGCGGTGTGGCCGGCGGCGGGACTGGCCCTGGCCGGCGTGCTGCTCCTCGGCAACGGCGTCTGGCCGGGCGTGGTGCTGGGCTCCCTGCTGGTCAACTTCTGGACGTCCTTCGACGCCACCACCCCGGCGGCGATGCTCAATTCGGTCTTGCTCCCGACCGCCATCGCCACCGGCGCCGCGGCGCAGGCCTTGGTTGGCGCGCGGCTGATCCGGCGCTTCGTCGGGCATCCGAACGCGCTGACCCGCGAGCGGGATATCTTCCTGTTTCTGGGGCTCGGGGGACCGGTGAGCTGCCTGACCAGCGCCACGATCGGCGTCACCAGCCTCTTGGCGGCCGGGGTCATCGAATGGAGTCGCTGTCCCTTCAGCTGGTGGACCTGGTGGGTCGGGGATACCATCGGGACGGTCCTCTTCGCCCCGCTCGTCCTCGTCTGGACCGCCAAGCCGCAAGCGGTCTGGCATCGCCGGCCACTGTCGGTGACGGTCCCGATCGGTCTCACCTTCGCTTTGACCGTGGTTCTGTTCGTCCGCGCGAGCGCCTGGGAGCAGCAGCGCATCGAGCACGAATTCGAACGGCGGACCTTGAACCTGGGCCAGGCCTTGAGGAAGAACTTCGACGGCTGCCTCGAGGTGCTGCACTCGATCGAGAGCTTCGTCGCCAGCACCCCGGAAGTGAACCGGGAATCGTTTCGCATCTTTGTCGAACGGTCCTTTCGGCGCCATCCGGGACTCGATGTCGTGTCGTGGAATCCGGTGGTCACCGAGGCGAGAAGGGCTCGGTACGAGGCCGCAGCGCGGGCGGCAGTGCCGAATGACAGCCTCTACGGGTTCGAGATCCGGGAGTGGGACGCCGACGGGCGGCTGGTTCGCGCCGCAAGACGCGCGCAGTACGTTCCGATCCAGTTCATGGAGCCCCTCGCCGGGAACGAGAGCGTCCTCGGGTTCGATGTGGCGTCGGACCCCGTTCGGAGCCAGACGCTGAAGAGGGCGCGCAAGATCGGGAAGCCCACGGGCACCGGCCGGATCGTCCTCTCCGAGGAGACCCGGCAGCCTTACGGCCTGGTCGTCTTCCTGCCGGTCTACGCGCATGGCCAGCCACGCGCGACGGCGGCAGAAGAATCCGAGCATCTGCTCGGCTACGCCGGCGGGGCGATCCGCATTGGCGACATGATGGAGGCGGCATTGGGAGGTGCGGAAGGGAAAGACATCGCGGTCAGGTTCTACGACGATTCGGCTCCAGCCGAGGAACGCTTGCTCTACGCTGATCGCGGCCGGTCGAGCGAGCCTGAAAGCCTGCGAGTCGCCGGTGATCAGGAGAGTCACTCCGCCTTGCACAGTGAGACTCGGTTCGAGATGGCCGGGCGCCAGTGGACGCTCGAGTTCTCGGCGACTCCGGAATATCTCACCGTTCTTCCCTGGCAGGCGTGGGGGGTCCTCGCATTTGGGTTGGTGTTCACCGGCCTCTTGGGGGCGCTGTTGCTGGTGGTGACCGGTCGGACGGTCGAGATCGGGGAGTTGGTGGCGAGTCGGACGGCTGAGCTCGAGCGGGCCAACGAGAATCTGATCAGCCAAATCGCCGAGCGGCAGCAGATCGAAGCGGCCCTCATCGAGTCCCGGGACGTGACCGAGGCGTCCCGCCGCGACCTGGAGACCCTCCTCCACGTCATCTCTCATGACCTGAAGGAGCCGCTCCGCGGAATCGCGGGCTTCTCGGAGATGGTCCGCATTCACTACGCCGACCGTCTTGACCCGTCAGGGCGCGATTTCCTCGCTCGGATCAACGGCGAGGCGCTCCGGATGCGCCGGCTCCTTGACGATGTTCTCACTCTGGCTCGGGCGCGCCGTGAAGAGCTCGCCACTGCCGAGGTCGAGGGGATGAAGATCGTGGAATCTGCGATCGAACGTCTGGTCAGCACCATTCAAAAGACCGGAGCGACGGTATGGGTGGCGGAGGACCTGCCGAGGCTCCAGGTCGAACCCACCTGGGCAGTGCAGGCGGTCTTCAATCTCCTATCGAACGCCCTCAAGTTCACCCGCGGGGAGCGACCGCCCGAAGTGGATGTGATAGGCTACCAGCCGCGGGCTGGCGAGCCGCGTGCGGCGGGGCTGGTGGTGAAGGATCGCGGTCCGGGGGTGGCGCCGGAGCACGAAGAGCGGATCTTCCAACTCTTCCAGCGAGGGGTGGGGCGGGAGGTGGAGGGCACGGGAGCCGGTCTCGCAATCGTCAAGGCGGTCGCCGAGCGCCACGGCGGGCGTGCTTGGGTCCGCTCCCGCGAGGGGGGCGGAACAGAGTTTGTGATCACGTTCGAGAAGGCCGCATGAATGAGACGCTGGTCGAGATCCTGCTTGTAGAAGACAACGAGAACGATATCGTTCTCATCCAGGAGGCATTTTCCCGCACGGGAACCACGCGCCTGGTCGGAGTGGTGAGAGACGGCGAGGAGGCCATGGCCTACCTCGGCCGTGAGGGCCGCTATCAGACTGCCCAAGTGCCGGGGCTGGTTCTGCTCGACATCAACATGCCGAGAAAGAACGGCTTCGAGGTGCTGGCGGAGATGAAGGCCGATCCAGCTCTGCGCTCCATCCCGGTGGTCATGTTCAGCAGCAGCGAGCGACAGGAGGACATCACGCGATCCTACGAAGTGGGGGCGGCCTCCTACGTGCCGAAACCATCGGATTTCCAGGGACTCCTGGAGTTTGCAGAGACTTTCTCGGTCTACTGGTCCCGCCTCGCGCGCCTGCCCGGCAAGACTGTCCGGGCCTAGCGTCCATCTGGAACGGTTTAAGGCGAGACGCGGAAACTCAGCGGGTGGCCCAGGCGGCGCGAATCTCGCGGTGCAGCGGGACGTTGGCGACCATCGTCTCCTGGTACTCGGCGGGCGAATGGCCGCGCAGCTCCGTGAGCAGTCGATGGGCCTCCTCGAGATGGGTGGTATCACCTCTCGCCTTCCAGAGGAGAAAGAGGGCCCTCATCTTCTCGTAGTGGCTGAGGCGGGACTCAAGGGCACGGAAGGTCTCAAGCGCCGAATCGCGATCCCCTCCCGGTAACAGCGCCAGGTGGGCGCTGGCAAACACCGCCTCTCGGGCGTAGTCCAGCTCTTGCGCTACTCTTAGCGACTCGGTGAGGTGTTGCCGGGCCTCTTCATGCCGCCCGAGACCGGCCAGCAGACCTCCAAGCGCGGCAAGCGTGAAAGCGATTCCCCTTCGGCCATCTTGGCCTCGGTGCAAAGCGAGCGCCTCTCGATACAGACGCTCCGCAGCACTAACCTCGCCTCTCTGCTCTTCCAAGGCGGCAAGCTCATAGAGCACCTCGCCTTCAATGCCCAGTCCAGTTTCCGCGCATAGGGAGCGTGACGCTTCCAGGAGCTGGTGCGCCCGATTGAAGTCCCCCATCAAGGTATACGCGACACCTTTATTGCATAAAGCGGTCACCTCGGACTCTCGCTGACCCATCTCGCGGCTAAGGGCCAAGTGCCGGTCGTGGTGCGCTAGCGCCTCCCCAGGATGGCCGAGCTCGAACAGAGCGGATCCCAGGTTCGCGGACGCGTATAGCTCATGCGAACGGTGTCCGTTCTGACGGCAAAGCAGGAGATGTCGTTCAAAGTGTGCCCGAGCTTCCTCGTAACGGCCCATGTCCATGAAGACCACCCCCAGGTTCCCGGTCGCGCTTGCTTCCGCCACCCGGTCTCCGTGCTCCCGAGCAAGCGCCAGGCAGCGTTCGAAACGCTGTTTCGCCTCCTTTTGCAGCCCCATGAGGCGAAAGACATTGCCCAGCCCCAGGTTGGCAGTTCTCTCCAATATGCGATCGTTGATTTGCTCAGCAATTGCAATGCTGCGCTCGTGATGAGCCCGCGCGTCCTCATATTGGCCCAGGTAATAGTGAACATTCCCCAGACTATGACTGGCCAGCCCCTCCTCACCAAGGTCTCCCGCCGCCCGCGCGAGCTCGATCGCGCCCCGGAGGGCCGTGCCCGCTTCCGCGTATCGGGCGATCTGGGTGAGATGAGAGCCACGCAACCTCGCCACCTTCGACTGCAATCTAGGGTCCCCCTCCGCGTCCGCCAACGCTTCCGCTTCCTCGAGAACCCCCGGTACGTCCTTTGCCCGGCCGAGCAAAATCAGACGCCTGGGCTTGCGCAACAGCACCTCCAGTCGCTCAGTGCCTTGGAGAGTGGCTGCCGAGAGGGCTCGGTCCGCCAGCTCCACGGCGGCGCCATTCAGGTAATTCGCCTCCAGATGATCCAGTGCGACATGAAGGTAGCGACGAGCTCGCTCGCTGTGACCGCCTCTGTAGAAATGTTCGCAGAGCTCCACCGCCAAGTCGCCGTCAACCAGCTTCAGATCCTTTTCGGCCGCTTCCTCCCGATTTTCCAGCGCATTCGCCAGCGCACCGTGGTACCGCTCCCGAAGAGGTTCGAAGAGTTGTGCGTAGAGTGCTTCTTGCACCTGGTGATGGTCGAACATGTAGGAGCGCCCGGCCGCCCGAATGAGGCGCTCGCGCGCCTCGATGCGGGCGAAGCGCCTGAGCGTGGGGACCACCCCCAGGCCCACCGCCTCGCTCACGAGAGTGGGATCGAACTCGAAACCCCAGCAGCAGGCGACGTCAAGGAGCTCTCTGTCCTCTTGGTCGAGGCGAGCGATCCGAGCCCGGATCAATTCCAGAACCGTTGAGGGGATGGGGATTTCGCCGATCGGCCGCACCAGGGTCCAGGCACTCCCCGGGACAGGTGCCACCAGCCCGCGCTCGCGGAGCTCGCGGATGATCTCGAACACGAAGAAGGGATTACCGTCGGACCGGGTCGCGATCTGCGGCGCCAACTCCTCGGCCAGCGGCCCCGCGCCGAACGCATCGATGACGAGGCGACCCACCTCTTCGGTGGCCAGCCGGGAGAGCGGCAGCGGGGAGACATGGTCGAGCCTCCTGATGGACGCGGACCAGTCTTCGGGCACCCCCGGCCTCGCATTTCCTACGAGCATCACGCGGTGTCCCGCCACGGCGAGGGCGAGCGCTGCGAACAGGAACCGGCCTTCCTCGGGGGCGAAGTGCAGGTCATCAATGAGGACGACCGTAGGGCGCTCCGCGGCCAGCTCCTGCGAGATGTGGACGAAGGCCGTCTGCAGGGACTCCTTCGTCAACGGAGCGGCTCCGGGCGGCGCGGCGTCGCCGCTCAGCAGAGCGGCGAAGGCCGGGATCAGAAGCGGGGTGACTTTGAGATAGTCCTCGAGCGTCTCCTCCAGGCCTTCAACCCCGAAATGTTCCCGGTAGGCGGTGGTGAACGCGCCGGCCGCGGTGGCCGCTCCGCCCGGCGGATAGGAGCCGTGGAGGAAATTCAGGTCTTCGCCGGCACCTTCAAGCTCTCCCACGAACTCGTCGATGAGCCGCGTCTTGCCGATTCCCGCTTCGCCACCGACGAGCACCACCTGCCCGTCTCCCGATCTTGCCCGCTCGTACAAGTCGCGTAGCCTTTGGAGCTCCGCGGCCCTCCCATAGAGCGCTGTTTCTAGCGGGATCCTGACCCGCCGAAGCGGCCGGTGCGCCGCCTGCCGCAGCTCTCGGGTGCGCCCCCGCCACCAGGCGGCGCGCTCGCCTTCCGCAAACACTTGGACGAGCTCGGCCGCCGATTCGAACCGCCGATCGGGGTCCTTCTCGAGCAGGTTGCGAAGGACTTCTTCGAAGAAGGGAGAAAGCTGCGGGTTGAGCTCGCCCACCCGCCGCGGTGTTTCCTCCTGGATGCGGCGGAGTACTGCTTGAGAATCCCCGCCGGTGAACGGGTGGTGGCCGGTCGCAAGCTCGTAGAGGATCACTCCGAGCACATGGAGATCGGTCCGACCGTCAACTTTCTTGCCGCCATGCACCAGCTCGGGAGCGGTGTAGCGCAGAGCGCTTGCGGGGTTCCGATGGGGTCCGGGTTTCATCACCTCGACGGTCTCGTCTCCGGTGATCAAGATTGTCTGTGGCTTCAGGTCGCTGTGCAGACGCCCGGTGCGGTGGATCGTGGCGAGCGCTCGCGCCACTTCGCGCCCGATATGCCGGCAGAGCTCCTCGGGAACCCGACCGAGATCGTCGAGGAGTGAGCGCAGGGTTTGCGCCTCGCTGGTGGTCGCGAGAAGTCCCGTCGATGCCACGAGCCCGCGCTCCAAGGCGCCGGCGCTCGGGAAACGGGATTCGGGATCGTGTGCGAGGGCACGCTCGATCAATTGCACGAAAGCTGCAGGGAGGTCGGGTCGTAGTTCTCGCAGCGGCACTCGCTCGCCGGCGCCATGCTTCGCGATCAGCTCATCCGCAGTCGTCGCCTCCACCGGGTAGCGACCACTGACTAGATGGAAGAGAAGGGCGCCGAGTGAGTAGAGGTCCGCCGCCGGGCCCCTTGCCTCCCCTCGCAGCACCTCGGGAGCGGTCACGAGTGGGGTGCCGAACGCGATGCGCGCCGCTCCGGGCTGCTGACCGAGCCGTTCGGTGGCAGCGCCGAAGTCCATGAGCAGGATCCGGCCGCCTTCCTCCCGCATGACGTTGGCCGCCTTGAGATCACCGTGGATAAGGCCCGCGGCATGGACCGCGGCCAGCGCGCGGCAGAGGTCGAGACCGATGAGGGCGGCCTCGTGGGCAGCGAGCGGTCCCTCCTCGGCCAGGCGCTCCTCGAGGGTGCAGCCGCGCACCAAGTCGGTCCACATCCCGACGCGACCGTCGTGAATATCCACTCCGTGCACGGTGACGACATTGGGATGCCGGACAAGAGCGAGACGACGGGCCTCGTTAAGAAAGCGGCGTGCGCTCGCTTCCTCGTCTCTTGTGGCTTCGGACTGGCGAAGCTTGAGCGCGACCTCGCGCTGGAGCCGGGAGTCGAAGGCGCGGTAGACCTCGCCGAAGCTCCCGGCGCCAATGCGTTCGATGACCTCGAGCGGGCCCCATTGGAAGAGGAAACGGTGGCGAGCGGCTCCCGGGTCAGGTGACAGCTCGGTGGTGCGGCCGGGATCAGTCCCGGTGGTGACGCGATGGACCTCGGCGACCGATTCGATCAGCCGCAGTCCCTTGAGGTTCGAAGCGATGGCGGGGTGGTCGCGACTCTCCGTTTCCCAGTTCACCGGGGTGGCGTCGGAGATCGCTTTCGCCAGCCGGCGCAGGGTCTCGTCTTTCTCGTGGTCCAGGGTCATGGAGGCACTCGCCGGGCGCCAGGCGCGGGGCGCTGCCCCGCTCATGGGCAGGCCGGGTCAGCCTCATCATGGTAGCACCGTTCGAAGAGAGAGCCTGAGGCGTTGGGGATTTCGCCCTGGGTCAGCAGCGGCCGCAGCGCGAAAGGCGGAGCTCAGCGCTTCAATCCGGCGCAGCGCGTTCAGAGTGGAGGAGAGATGTGGATGATCGCGGCACTCTCCGTCCCAGTCCACCGGTGCCGCATCGGCGACCGCTCCGGCCAGGCGGTGGAGCGTGTCATCTCTCAGGTCACCGGTGGTCATGAGACGCCCTATCCCTCAAGCCAACCGCCCAAGGAGCGGGAGTGAATGGCGGAGCTGATGGGCATGGAGCCCGCGGACGCCGGTCGCGTTCTGCACCGTCTTGTTGAAGGCGCCGACGCGAGGAGCTCCGCCGGCTCCCGGCTAGCGCAGATGAACGAGCTTGATCGCGTTCGACCGCGTCCCCGCGTGCACTCGCACGAAGTAAACGCCATGGGGAAGCCGCGCTCTCGATGCGTCGCTCCAATCCCAACTCAGCTCGTGGTGCCCTGCCGGGAGTATGTCGCCTCCCAGCTCTCGCACGCGACGGCCCAGGGGATCGATGATCTCCGCGGCGACGCGAGCCGCCGCCGGCAGCTCGACCGCGAAGCGCGCAAGACCGTGGTGCGGGTTCGCTGAGAGCATTCGGATCCCGAACTCACTCGCCGGAGCGAGCCCCGCCACAGCCACCGTTCCCCCCGCCGTCAGGCGCCCGGCATAAACGTCGTCGCCGTTGAATGCGTCGCGCGTGTCCTCCCACGCGAGGAACAGGAACGAGTTGTTGAAGAGGATTTCCGGCGTCTTCTGATCACCTGTCGCACAGGAGGCACAGATGCCTTCCGCCTGCCACTGCGTTTCGCCGTTCTCGGTCACGCGCTGGACGTAGAGGTCGGTGTCTTCACCAGCGCGGGAGTCTATCCAGGCGACGAACGCCCCGCCCGTGCCGTCGTGGGTGATCTCCACTCCGTACTGGGGTCCGAAAGCACCGCAGATTGGAATTCCGTTTGTGGCCCATTGCGGGAAGCCGTTCAGATCCACGCGCTGGCCGTAGATGTCATAGTCGGCGGGGTCGCGGATATCCACCCAAACCACGAACGCGCCGTCGGCCGCCGCGGCGACCTGGGGTAGGGTCTGGGTTTGATCGCTGTCGCACACGAGCACGCCGTCCCCAAACCAGGAAACCATCCCGTTGTCGACCATCTGTGCGTAGATGTCCGACACCACGTTCCGTTGGTCCTCCCAGGCGATGATGGCCCGCCGCGGTCCGACCGTGACGATCGACGGCTGGACCTGCGCCCTAGCGGCGGTGCAGACCGCGAGTCCGTTCGCTCCCCATTGCACCACCCCGTTCGCGTCGACCCAATTGGCGCGGATGTCACCTCCGTTGGTCTGCCACGCAACGATGGCGCCAGCGGGGAAGAACGGCGAGGCGGTGCCGTCGGTGGTGATCGCCGGAAACACAGTGGTGTTGCCCGTGCTGAGGGCGACGCCGGCATCACCCCAGAGACGGTTCCCGTCCATGTCCATACGTTGCGCGTAGACGTTGAAGTCGCCGGTCCGGGTGTCCTGCCAGGCGACGATCACGCCGGGCGTGTTGAGGCCGGTCTGCGGGCGGAAGTCACTGACCGCCGCCGGGAAGAACTGCCGGCCGCCATTCGGGCAGACCTTCACTCCGTTCGCCGGCCAGTACGGCGTCCCGTTGGCATCGATCCTCTGCGCGTAGAGGTGATCCTCCGAATGGGTCAAGTCCCGGGAATCGCTCCAGATGACATAGACGCCGCCAAGGCCGTCGGAGACGGCCTGCGGGTCGACGGAGGTCCACGTCACGCCGGCGACAAGGGTGCCGTTCTGGCCCCACATTGGATTTCCATCGCCATTGAGCCGCTGCGCGTAGATCCCGAGGGCCGAGCCCCGATCGTCCCACCAGACGATGATCGTTCCTCCCGCGCCGTCCGGCACGAGGACCGGACGCCTCTGGTCGTGGATCTCCGTCGCGACGGGCACGCCGTCCGGGGTCCACGTCGCGAGTGCGGGCGAGGCGGCGCCGATCGCCGCGGAAGCGGCGAGGGCGATCGTGAGGAAGGACGTGCGGCGGCGTCGATTGCCTGCGACTGGACGCGAATTGAGATCACGGATCATGTCGTCTCCTAATGGTTCGGGATTAATGGCGGACGTCAACCGCAGCCTGCGGCAGCCGTCAGGGAGCCCAGACCAGCTTTCGCGTCTCGTTGTGATCACCCAGCTCGAGCCGCACGAAGTACACGCCCGCTTCGAGGCGGGCGCCCGAGAAGGCACGCCCTTCCCAGCGGACGACCTGCCGGCCCGCCGGCTTCACTCCCCGGTCGAGAAGCGCCCGTACTCTCCCCTGCACGTCGTAGACCGCGAGACGAACGCTCCCCGCTTCCGGTAGCGAGTACGCGATCTCGCCGGGAGATCCGATCGGATTGGGATGGATTGGCTCGAGGAGGAGAGGGGTGGCCGTTGGCGCCGACTCCGCCATCCCAATGATGAGACCCCTCGTGCGAAGATCCGTCTCGGTGAGCGCGTTGCCGGGATGCACGAGCCACGGGGTGTGAGGAAAGAAGGGCGAGTGGGAGGCGATGCGCACCCGCCAGCAGTAGCGGGTGTCGTTCACTAGATCGTAAACGAGGTCGGTGATGGGCACCGTGCTGCCCCATAGGAGAGATGGCGGTCCCGTATCAAAGGCCCGCCCCGACACGATATCTTGCCCATCGAACGGCAGGCCCAAGGGCTTCACTTCCCACTCGAGCCATACCCGCGCGCGCCCTTCCGCCGAGACACCCTGCCCCTTGAGGCGGAAGGCGTTCTGATAGTCGGAGTTCCCCAGGTTGTGGATCAATGCCGTGTCGTCCACCCGCGCCTGCCGGACTCGCCGGCCCCCCATGAACAAGACCCCACTCGGGTTCCAATTGCCGTAGTAGGCGAAGTAATACCCCGCGTCGTCGCTGGGCTGATCGTCGCGCGAGGGTGCGCCGACGATGACATCGGAGAATCCATCGCCGTTCAGGTCCCCGCCGGTAGCCACCGCGAACCCGAAGGAGGCGAACGCCTCGTCCCCCTCGGCGGTCCACGAGGGGGTGGCGGCGAGCCCGCCTGCCGAACCGTGATAAGTGAAGGCTTTCCCCTCGTTCATCTGGCCGTTGCTATAGAACGGAGCGCCGATGACGACATCGGAGAAGCCGTCGCCGTTCACGTCCCCGGCCGTCGCCACCGAGTATCCGAATTGCGCGGCGATCTGGTTCGACTCGGCGGTCCACGATGGAGAGGCTCCGAGTCCGCCCGGCGAGCCGAGGTAGACGAAGGCTCGGCCTTCGCCATCCTGTCCGTTGTCGTACGAAGCGGCGCCGACGATCACATCGGAGAACCCGTCGCCGTTCACATCGCCGGCGGTGGCGACCGAGATCCCGAAGTCCGATATGGCTTGGTTCGACTCCGCAGTCCAGGATGGAGAGGTGGCGAGTCCTGACGCCGAGCCGTGGTAGACGAACACGCGGCCCTCGTTGCTCTGTCCGTTGTCGTAGAGGTACGCCCCCACGATCACATCGGAATACCCGTCGCGGTTCACGTCGCCGGCAGTGGCCACCGATGTCCCGAACCCTGAGACCGCTTGGTTCGACTCCGCTCTCCACGACGGCGATGCGGGAAGCCCTCCGGCCGAGCCGTGGTAGACGAAGACGCGACCCTCGTCGTCCTGTCCGTTGTCGTAGGCGTAAGCTCCGATGACGACATCGGAGAAACCGTCGCCGTTGACATCTCCGGCCGTGGCGACGGAGTAACCGAATTCGGCAAAGTCCTGGTTCGACTCCGCCGTCCAGGATGGGGAGGAGGCCGGCCCTCCGGCCGATCCATAGTAGACGAACACCCGACCCTCATTGCTCTGTCCGTTGTCGTAGAGGTTCGCTCCGACGATGACGTCGGAGAAGCCGTCGCCATTCACATCGCCTGCCGTCGACACGGAGATCCCGAACTGGGCAAAGTCCTGGCCCGCCTCGGCGGTCCAGAGCAAGGGGTTTCCGGCGTTATAGACGTAAGCCCGCCCTTCATCTTCTCCATAGCCCGGAGCCCCGACGATGTTGTCGGAATAGCCGTCGCCGTTCACGTCCCCGGCCGGGGCGATCGAGTTGCCGAAAAGAGTTCCGTCCTCAATTGGCGAGTACCCAAATGCGGCTGTGGGATGGAGACTCGCGCTAGAGCCGTGGTAGGCGTTGGCGTCCCCGGTGCCGACGGATCCAACAATCACATCCGAGAAGCCGTCGCCGTTGACATCGCCGGCCGTGGCCACAGAGAAGCCAAAATTGGCGCCGGCCTGATTCGACTCGACCGACCATCCCGGCGTGTTCCCAGGTGTTGGCCAGGCGCCGTAGTAGAGAACGGCCTGTCCTTCGTAGGTTTGCCCGTTGCTGTATCGGTACGCTCCGATGATGACATCGGAGAAGCCGTCGCCGTCGACATCACCGGCCGTGGCCACAGAGGTACCGAAGAAAGCTTCTATCTGGTTCGATTCGGCGGTCCAGGAGGCGGATGTCCCGACCCCCGCGGCCGACCCGAGGTACAGGAAGGCCCGCCCTTCTTCGAGCTGCCCGTTGTAGAAACGAGGGGCCCCGACGATGACATCGGCGTAGCCGTCGCCATTGACATCGCCGGCCGTGGCCACAGAGTGGGCAAAGCGGGCACCGCTCTGGTTCGCCTCGAGGAACGACGACGGTGACGCCACAAGTCCCCCGGCCGAGCCGAGGTAGACAAAAGCCCTGCCTTCTTCGTTCTGACCGTTCGTGTAGAAGAGGGCCCCGACGATAACGTCTGAGAAGCCGTCGCCGTTCACATCGCCGGCGGTAGCTACCGAGGCTCCAAAATAGGCGGTGGCTTGGTTCGATTCGGCAGTCCACTGCGCGGAGGCGGAAGGTCCACTGGCGGATCCCAAGTAGAGGAAGGCGCGCCCTTCATCGGTCTCGCCGTTGCTGTATTGGGGGGCCCCGACGATAACATCTGAGAAGCCGTCGCCGTTCACATCGCCGGCGCTGGCCACCGAGCCGCCGAAGTAAGCGCCGGGCTGGTTCGACTCGGCCGTCCATGCCGGGGCCGTGCCCAATCCCGTTGCCGAGCCCAGATAGATGTAGGCCATCCCCTCATCTATCTCCCCGTTATGGTAATTTTCGGCCCCGACGATGACATCGTGGTAACCGTCGCGGTTGACATCTCCCGCCGACGCCACCGAATTGCCGAACCGTGCAAAGGCCTGATTCGACTCTATGGTCCAGGATGGTGAGGTCGAAAGTCCGGTCGCCGAGCCGTGGTAGACGAGGGCCCGCCCCTCATTGATCTCTCCGTTTTCATAGATGGGAGCGCCGACGATGACATCGCAGAAGCCGTCCCCGTTGACATCGCCCGCGGTGGCGACCGAGTAAACGCCAAGCCCCTGGAGCGACCAAGCTGGAGAGGTCTCGATCCCTCGCGGCGCCGCGACCCGCACCACTGTGGCGGAAACGAATGTCATCGCGAAGATGCCAGCACCGATCTTGGCAGCAAGGCGCCTGGTCGTGCCGGTCCGCATCGCGCTCGTGGTCAGTCTGTCTCGCATCAAAGCCAGTTCTCCTTTAATGCAGTTGATGGAACACTCAGGGAATAAGGACCAGCTTCTGCGACACGACGTGGTCCCCCACGGCGAGCCGGGCGAAGTAGACACCGGCGGGGAGCTGTCCACCGTCCGTGTCGCGACCGTCCCAGATCGCGCGCTGCCGCCCAGCCGCTAGCGCGCCGTCGACCAGAACGGCGCACTCCCGCCCGGTCACGTCATAGACGGCGAGCCGCACGCGCCCTGAGAGCGGCAGGGTGTAGTGGATGTCGGTTGAGCGGGCGAAGGGGTTCGGCCAGGCCGCCTGGATGAGGAGCGAGACGCCCGGTGCCCCTGCGGCCACCTCGACGCCGGTCGTCGTGGGGCCGGTACGGAGGTCGGTCTCCGTGCGGTTGTTGTAGGGCAGCGCGAGCCAGGGTGTGCGCGGGATGAACGGAGAGCTGGCGAGGATGCGCAGGCGCCAGTGATAGGGCGTGTCGCTCGCGAGACCGCTCACGAGCTCGTTGAGCGCCACCGCGCTGCCGATCCCCGCAACCGGCGTTCCGGTGTCGAAGATGGCACCGGTCGCGAGCCCCGAGCCGTCGAAGGGAACGCCGAGGGGCTTGATCTCCCATTGCAGGCGGACCCTGCCCCGCCCCATCGCTGTGCGACCGAGCGCTTTCAGGCGGAAGGCGGACTCGGAGTCGGAGGTGCCGAGGAGGTCGATCGGCGCCGAATCGTCGGTGCGAGCCTGCTGCGGGATGCGGTCGAGTCCGTCGCCGCCGTTGCCGTAGTAGACGAAGACATATCCCTCATCCGTTTGCCCGTTGGCGAAGTAGGGCGCGCCGACGATGAGGTCCGAGTACCCGTCGCCGTTCACGTCCCCCGCCGTCGCCACCGAGACGCCGAAGGCAGCGCCCGCCTGGTCGCTCTCGGCGGTCCAGGCGGGGGAAGCCGCGAGCCCCGCCGCGGAGCCGTGAAAGACGAACGCCCGCCCTTCCCTTGACTGATCGTGGCTGTAGCCGGCAGCGCTGACGGCGAGGTCGGAGAAGCCGTCGCCATTGACGTCTCCCACTGTCGCCACCGAGGAGCCAAAATCCCCTTCCGTCTGGTCGCTCTCCGCCGTCCATGCGGGCGTGACAGCAAGCCCCGTGGCCGAGCCGTGATAGACGAACGCCCGCCCCTCGTCGAGCTGGCCGTTGTCGTACCTGGTAGCTCCGACGACGACGTCGGAGAAACCGTCGCCGTTCACGTCGCCCGCCGTTGCCACACGAAAACCGAAGCCCGTGGATGCCTGGTTGCTCCCGGCGCTCCAGGCGGGAGTGGTCCCCGGCCCCGTGCTCGAGCCGTGATAGACGAATGCCCGACCTTCGCCGTTCAGGGCGCCGTCGTAACCGCTGGCGCCGACGATGACATCGGAGAACCCGTCGCCGTTCACATCCCCAGCGGTGGCTACGGAGACGCCAAAGCTGGCAAAACCCTGATTCGACTCCGCAGTCCAGACCGGCGTGGCAGCGAGGCCGGCTGCCGAGCCGAGATAGACGAAGGCTCGTCCCTCGTCGGGTTGGCCATTGTCGTAACTGTCCGATCCAACAATGACGTCCGAGTAGCCATCCCCATCGACGTCCCCAGCCGTCGCCACTCCGAGTCCGAAGAAGGCGTTCTCCTGATTGCTCTGAGCGATCCACGCAGGTTCAGTCGCGAGCCCCGCCGCCGAGCCGTGGTAGACGAAGGCCCCGCCCTCATTGGTCTCACCGTTGTCATAGCCGGAAGCTCCGACGATGACATCGGAGAATCCGTCCCCGTTGACGTCGCCCGCAGTCGCCACGGAGACACCGAAGGCGGTGCTCGGCCGATTGCTCTCAGCGGTCCAGGAGGGCGCAGCGGCGAGGCCCGCGGCCGAGCCGTGGTAGACGAAGGCCCGGCCCTCGTCGGCCTGCCCGTTGTCGTAGGAGTACGCGCCGACGATGACGTCGGAGTACCCGTCGCCGTCCACATCCCCCGCCGTGGCCACCGAGAGGCCGTACTGGGCGCCGATCTGGTCGCTCTCACCGGTCCAGGCCGGAGCGCTGGCGAGGCCCGCGGCCGAGCCGTGGTAGACAACGGCCCGCCCCTCGTTCTCCTCTCCGTTGTCGTAAAGGGTGGCGCCGAGGATGACGTCCGAGAACCCGTCGCCGTTCACGTCCCCAGCCGCTGCCACCGAGTAGCCGAAGGCCGCGCTCGCCTGATCGCTCTCAGCGATCCAGGCGGGCCCGGGCGAGAGCCCCGCGGCCGAGCCGTGGTAGACAAAGGCCCGGCCCTCGTTACTCTGTCCATTGTCGAAGAGGTAGGCGCCGACGATGACGTCGGAGAAACCGTCGCCATTCACATCGCCCGCCGTCGCTATGGACCAGCCGAACGCAGCGCTTGCCTGATCGCTCTCGGCGGTCCAGGCGGGGGCGAGGGATAGCCCTCCTGCCGCGCCGTGGTAGACGAAGGCACGCCCCTCGTCGATCTGTCCGTTATCGTAGAGGTAGGCGCCGACGATGACGTCCGAGAACCCGTCGCCGTTCACATCGCCCGCCGTCGCTACCGAGTTGCCGAACCAGCCGCCGGACTGGTTGCTCTCGGCCGTCCAGGCGGGGGCGAGGGATAGCCCTCCTGCCGCGCCGTGGTAGACGAAGGCGCGCCCCTCGTCGTTCTGGCCGTTGTCGAACTGGTAGGCGCCGACGATGACGTCCGAGAACCCGTCGCCGTTTACGTCACCGGCCGTCGCCACCGACCAGCCGAACCGCGCCGCGGCTTGGTTGCTCTCGGCGGTCCATGCGGGTGCAACCGATAGTCCAGCCGCCGAGCCGTGGTAGACGAAGGCCCGACCCTCGTCGATCTCGCCGTTATCGTAGCGAGCAGAGGCGATGACTACGTCCGAGAATCCGTCACCATTCACATCCCCCGCCGCCGCCACCGAGATGCCGAACGCATTCGCCTGATTGCTCTCGGTCGACCATGCGGGGGTGGCGGCGACTCCCGCCGCCGAGCCATGGTAGACGAAGGCTGCGCCCTCGTTGAGCTCGCCGTTGTCGTACAAATCGGCGCCGACGATGACGTCGGAGTACCCGTCGCCGTTCACGTCCCCCGCCGTGCCTACCGAGAAGCCGAAGCTGGCTGATGCCTGGTTCCCCTCAGCGATCCAGGCGGGGGAGGTCATCAGTGGATCGACGGTGAGCGGGTACGCGGCGCCCCGATCATCGACCACCAACGCAAGCTCGGTCCCCGCCACGACCAGCTCCGACTCGAGCTCCACGCCGTTCGCGTCCCATGCATGGAGCTCTCCATAGCGGACAGCGCACGCACCGTGGCTCTCGATGAAATCGATCGCTCCATCCGCGCGAGGTTCGGGGCGGAGCGCTTCCCGGAACTCGCCTACGATCCGCAGCGGACCTTCTCCCGACGGACGGCGCTCGATCGTGAACCCCTGCTCGAGTCCGGCGGCGGTGTTCACGTACCACTCGCTCCAGCCCTCCCGCCGGTACGTGACCCGCTCGCCCACGAACTCGGGGCAGACCGCCTCCACCTCCCGCACGGAGCCGGGGCGTCCGAAGCCGCTGGTCTTCCAGGCGAATCGCCAGGCCGGAGCGACACCCTCGTGGGTGCGCGGCACCACCTCGATGCCGCCCTCGCCGAAGGTCGTGCGGAGGTTGTGGGTGCGGTTGGGGGCTTGAAGTCCGTCCTCAGTGACCGAGGGGTAGTACTCGTGGTGCGCCATGTCCTTCTGCACGTGGGACCACCAGTCGGCGGAGACGCCTGCGGGGATGGTCGTGGCCTCTGAGGCTTCGGCGGCCGCAGGTGGAACCGGTGCATGGTTCGTCGACGCTCCGGATGCAAGGACCGGTGAGGCCGGGTGGGAAAAGGCACTCACACCGAGATCTGGCCCGCCGTCCGGCCCGGGGGATGGGACCAGGGCACTACGGAGTAAGGCCAAGGCCACGACGGGCAGGCCCAGCAAAAGCAAGCGTGAACTCGTAGCGGAACGGTAGCCCCGTTGGATCGATTCCATTGCTCCATCTCACGTTCGGCGAAAGGCCCAGCAGGTCCGGCACCAGGCCGGCAGGCCGGGAGGTTCAAAAAGAGGCGCGGTGTCGTCGTCTCTCAATGGGATAACGTCGTCGGAACGTGAATCCCACAAGAGGCGAAGGCCGATTCCCGGTCGGCGGTGAGCAGGGGAGGAGGGGGCAGGGCCGAGATGGCTTCGCTTGCGATCGCTGGGGATCAGTTGGCGGGCGGTGAAGGTTTGAGCGGGCGAAGTTGTTGCAGGCGTGCGCAGGGGCTCGGGTTGCGCGCGGGCGCGCTCATCTCCAATGCTCCTCGAGCGCCTCTGCCAGGCGGACGAGTGCCCGGGACACCATCATCTGCGCCGCGTTCGCCGAGGGGCTGCCCACGGCTTCGGAGATCTCCTGATAGCCGAAGCCAAACTCGATCCTAAGAATCACCGCTTCCTGCTGCGCCTCGGGCAGCGACGCGAGCGCCGTCTCATAGGACTCGACCGCCTCGCGGCCGATCGTCTGTTCGAGCAAGGACGGACGCTCGTCGGCGAGATCGTCGGGAAGGCGCTCCTCGGCCGGCCTTCGCACCGAGCGTCGAATCTCGTCGCGGAGCGCATTCAAGAGGATGCGGCGCAGGTAAGCGAGAAACGCGCCTTCTCGCCGCGGCTCGAATTCCCTCACATGATCCAACGCGCGGATCAGCGTGACCTGCACGAGGTCGTCGGTCTCCACCATGCCGCGGGCGCTCGCGGGCAAGCGGCCGTGAGCCCAGCGCTTGAGCATGGGAAGGTACTGGGCGACAAGCCGCTCGCGGGCAGCGGCGTCGCCGCCGCGCACACGGCTCAGGAGGTCCGCGGTGGATTCGAGATCCGTGCCGGTGGACGCTCCCGATCCCAGGTTACGGCCGATGCCGGCCGTCGGCTTTTCCTCCATGGACTTGTTCTCAGGGGCTCGAGCCTAACACGCAAAGAGATCGGCAGGCCGGGGACCGGGGCAATGGCGGGAGCGGCGGCCCCGCCCAGGGAGGGCCCGTGATGTCGGGGGCGGGTTGTGTTACGGTCACGCACGGGCTGCCCGCGCCGGCAACTGTGTCACGGTGCGGAAGAATGACCAGGGCGGCGTCCGGGTCATCGACTAACTGATCTATTATTAATAGGTTATCTGACTTTCCCGTTTTCCGCTGCGATGCCTTGACGGAGGTTTTGCTTTGAAGGAGTACGCGACTCAAGAACTCCGCAACGTGGCCCTGGTGTCGCACGGCGGCACCGGCAAGACCTCACTCGCCGAAGCGATGCTCTTCCTCGGCAAGGTCACGACCCGCCTTGGCCGCGTGGATGACGGGACCAGCGTTCTCGACCACACCGAGGACGAGATCGAGCGCAAGATCACGATCTCGACCAAGCTCGCCTTTGTCGAGTGGAAGGGCCACAAGATCAATCTGATCGACACTCCGGGGTACGCCGACTTTGTCGGCGATCTGGTCGCCGGGCTCCGGGTCGCCGATGCGGTCCTCTTCCTCCTGCGCGCCGACGCCGGGGTCGAGCCCGCCACCGACAATGTTTGGGAGCGAGTGGAGGCCGCGGCCCTGCCGACGATTCTCGTCGTCAGCCAGATGGATCGCGACAACGCCGACTTCGCCCGGGTGATCGACTCGGCGTCGGCCCTCGCCGATCGCATCGTGCCGCTGGCCTTGCCGATCGGCGCCGGGCCCGGTTTCAAGGGTGTCGTTGACCTCCTCGCCATGAAGGCCTACGAGTTCAATCCGGACGGGAGCAAGAACGAGATCCCGATTCCGGCCGAGATGTCGAAGGCGGTGAGCGAAGCCCGCTCGGCCCTGATCGACGCCGCCGCCGAGGGTGACGATGCGCTGGTCGAGAAGTACCTGGAGGGCCAAGAGCTCACCCCGCAGGAGATCGCCAGCGGCTTGATCGCCGGCATTCTGGCCCGCACCCTGGTACCGGTGGTGCCGGTCGCCGGCGCCCAGCTGGCCGGAGTCGCCCATCTCCTCGACGTCATCGTCGCCCACCTGCCGTCGCCCGCCGCTCGCGGCCCGGTCACGGCCCGCCGCGGCGACACCGAAGTGGAGCTGGCCCCCGATGCCAATGGCAAGGTGGCGCTCCTCGTATGGAAGACGATCACCGAGGGGCAGGCGGGAGAGATGACGCTGGTGCGAGTCTATGCCGGACGCGCGATCCCGGGGCTCGATCTCTTGAACCCAGCCCGGAACACGACCACTCGCCTTGGCCACATGTCTCTCGTCCAGGGCAAGGATCGCAAGGAAGTGCCGGCGCTCGCTGCCGGCGATTTGGGGGCGGCGCTCAAGCTCAAGGACGTGAAGGCCGGCGACACCCTCTGCGATCGTGATCACCATCATCTCGCGCTGCCGCCGATTCGCTACCCCGCGCCGACCCTCACCGAGGCGTTTGTGAGCCGAGTCAAGGGGGAGGAGGACAAGGTGTCGGCCGGCCTCGCCCGCCTGCTGGAGGAAGATCCGACCCTCCACGTCACCAACGACCCCGCTCTCCGGCAGATTCTCGTCTCCGGCATGGGAGACCTCCACCTCGATCTCCTGACCAAGCGGCTCAAGCGCCGCTACGGCGCGGCGGCCGACCTGGCGAAGCCGCGCATTCCCTACCGGGAGACCATCCGCGGCAAGGCCGAGGTGCAGGGACGGCACAAGAAGCAGACCGGCGGGCGCGGCCAGTTCGGCGACGTGCACCTGCGGCTCGAGCCGCTGCCGCGAGGAGCGGGCTTCGAGTTCGTGGACGAGGTCGTCGGCGGCGTGGTGCCGAACAAGTTCATCCCGGCGGTCGAGAAAGGGGTGCGGGAAATCCTGGTCGACGGAGTCATCGCCGGCTATCCGGTGGTGGATGTCCGGGTCGCCCTCTTCTATGGGTCTTACCACGCGGTCGATTCGTCCGAGATCGCATTCAAGCTCGCCGCCGCCAAGGCATTCAAGGACGGATTCGAGCAGGCCCGTCCGGTCCTGCTCGAGCCGATTCTCGAGGTGGAAGTCGTGGTGCCCGACGAATACATGGGCGAGGTGATGGGCGATCTCTCATCCAAGCGGGGGAAAATCCTGGGCATGGAAACGTCGGGCAAGCGAAAGGTCCTGCGCGCTCACGTGCCGCAAGCCGAGGTGTATCGTTACTCGACCACTTTGCGCTCGCTCACCCAGGGGCGAGCCTGGCATGCGGAGAAGTTCTCCCACTACGAAGAGGTGACCTCCGACATCCAGGAGAAGGTGATCGCCGAATCGGCCAAGGAACGCGACAAGGAGCGCGAGAAGGAGAAAGTCGGCTAGCGCCGTTCAATCAAGGAGGTTTGGCCTATGTCGGGCCATTCAAAGTGGAGTCAGATCAAGCGCAAGAAAGGGAAGGCCGACCAGGAGCGCGGCCGGCTCTTCGGCAAACTGATCCGGGAAATCACCATCGCCGCTCGCGACGGGGGTGGCGCTCCCGATGGCAATCCGCGCCTGCGGGCGGCGATTCAGACCGCTAAGGACAACGCCATGCCCGCATCCAACATCGAGCGGGCGATCAAGAAGGGGACCGGCGAGTTGCCGGGGACGAGCTACGAGGAGCACAGTTACGAGGGCTACGCCCCGGGCGGGGTGGCACTCATCATCGACGTTCTGACCGACAACAAGAACCGCACCACGTCGGAGATCCGTCACACTTTCACCCGAGCGGGCGGCAACATGGGCGAGAATGGATGCGTGTCCTGGATGTTCGAGGAGCGCGGGTCCATACTCGTGGACCGCAAGGTGTGCGATGAAGACGCCATCATCGAGGTGGCGGCCGAGGCGGGAGCGCTGGACGTCAACACCGAAGCCGATGACGTCTACGAGGTCCTGACCCGGCCGGGCGATTTGCATCAGGTTGCCCGCTTCCTGGACAAGAAGTCGATCCCGCATCACGATGTGCGGCAGACCAAGGTGCCGACGACGACCGTGCTCCTCGACCGTGACACCGCCGGCAAGGTGCTCAAACTCATCGAGGCTCTCGAAGAGCAAGACGACACCCAAAACGTCTGGGCCAACTTCGACATCCCGGACGAGATCATGGCCAGCTTGACTTCGGCCGCATAGGAGCCCCCGCATTGGTGGTCCTCGGCGTCGATCCTGGGGCGCGCGCCGCCGGCTATGGCCTCCTCGAGGGCGAGGGGACCACGTGGCGGCATCGGGCCTCGGGCGTCATCCGTCCCCCGGCCGGGAAGCCGCTCGCGGCTCGGCTCGCGGCCCTCGACCTCGCCATCCGCGACCTCGTCGCTCGTCACCAGCCGGCGGAGGTGGCGGTCGAAGGCATCTTCTACGCCCGCAACCCTCGCTCGGCGATCGTGATGGGACACGCTCGGGGAGTCATCCTGCTCGCCGCCGGCACGACCGGCGCGGTGGTCGCCGAATACGCTCCGCGCGAGATCAAGATGTCGGTCACCGGCTCGGGGGCGGCTTCCAAACAACAGGTCCGTGAGATGGTGATGCACTTGATCACCAGCGCTCCACCTCGGATGAGCCTCGACGCCGCCGACGCCCTCGCCGTCGCCCTCTGTCACATCAACCGGCGAGCGAGTTTCGTGGGGGCAAGAGGCGCGGGGACAAGAGGCGCGCCGGCAGGAGGCGCGCCGGCAGGTGGCGCGGCGGCAGGTGGCGCGCCGGCCGGCCTCGGGTCGCGATGATCGCCCGCCTTCGCGGCAACCTGGTCGAGAAATATCCGACCCATGCCATGGTCGACGTTGAGGGCGTGGGCTATGAGCTTCAGATTCCGGTTTCGACCTTCGAGCGCCTGCCCGAGCTCGGCGGACGCGTCGCTCTGCTCACCCATCTGGTGGTCCGGGAGGACGCGCTTCACCTGTTCGGATTTGCCACCGGTGAGGAACGAGAGATCTTCCGCCTCCTCATCAGTGTGTCGGGTGTCGGGCCGAAGATCGCCCTCGCGGTGCTTTCCGGCGTCGACGGCGGGCGGTTTCGCCAGGCGGTTGCCGCCGGGGACGTCGATCTCCTGCGGACCATTCCGGGTGTGGGGAAGAAGACCGCGGAGCGCCTGATCGTCGAGCTTCGCGACCGGCTGCCGATGGCGGGCGAGGAGTCGCAGGAGGAGCGCGCAGCACGAGCGCTCGGCTGCCCGGTCGAGGTGTACCGTGATGCAATCGCCGCCCTGGTGTCCCTGGGCTACACGCAGACCGCCGCTTCCGCGGCCGCCCGCCGGGTCCTGGCCGATGGCTCCGGCCCGGTCGAGTTGGACGAATTGGTGAAGCGCGCGCTGGCGGCGGCGACGGGTGGAGTTCCCGCTTGACGTCAGTGACCCACTACCCTTGACACCTGGAGCTTTCGGGCTATGTTTTCAGTAAGGCGAGTCAGGTGTGTGTTGTCGAAAGATTAACCCCCCCCGGTTTGATTCAGATCCCCAGCTCAGCGGACACGCGATCGATCGGAGATTGGCGGTTCTAATCGCTTCACTAGCGATCGCGAGCCATCTCTCTCCCGGATCGGCGCAAGATTTGCCGTGTCCGGCCGGCGCCCCGGCTTCGCTGCATCCTCACCAGGATGGGGCGCTTGGCCGGCGCGGTTTTTCATCCATTCCCCTCCTTGACACCGGCACGAGCGTGCGCCTAAGCTGCGACGATCTCGCCGGCTTCGCTCCATTTCATCCAGCGCACCCCATAGCGCACCCAATCATGATCATGATTCCCCGCAGCTTCTGGATCACGATCTCAGTGCTCGGGCCGGCACTCGCATGCGCCGCTGGTGATATTCCACCCCCGCCCCGCGGCGATGCGGACCTGCCCAGCCGGTCGGTTGAACCGCCGATTTTCTATGTGGACACCACCTCATTCCTCGGCGATTCGGCGGCCTCGGGTGTCCGGGCCACCATCTCGGTGCCGTATAGCCAGCTCAATTTTTCCAAGAGTTCTGAGGGTGGTGCCTACGAGGCGAATTTCGATCTCGTGGTCATCTTCTACGCCGGCAAGCGCCGCCAGGTGGCCGGTGACATCTGGCGACACCACGTGACGGCGGACAGCTACCGGGATACGAGCTCCCAGAGGAAGACTTTCACCACCGCCAAGGAGTTCCTGCTCCCTCCTGGCGAGTACACGCTCGAGGTTCGAATGTCGAGCGTCGGAGTCGAACACGGCTCAACCGCGGTTCGCCGGGTCCAGGTCAGCAAACCGGTGACCCGGGCGGTCGTGCTCTCGGCGATCGAGATCGGGACATGCGCCGACTCGCTGGCCGGCCCCAGCGACCCCGAGGCCGCGGTCTTCACCGCGAGCATCACCCGCCGGTTCGGAGACCCGCTGCCGTGGGTCTGCGCCCGCGGCGAAGTGTTCGTCCGCCAGAGCGCGGGGGGACCGCTTCGCCTCCACCTCCGGGTGCTCGGGGCGCGCGACCAAGTGGAAGCGGATGAGACGTTTCCCCTCACCGTTGCGAGCGCTCGCTCGAGCTTCGCCGTTCCGGTTCCGGTCAGGGAGTTGGGGCCTGGAACCTACAAGCTCGAGCTCGTGGCCGAGCAGGGCGGGGAGCGCACCTCGGAGGTGCGCTCCTTCGAGATCGACGCCAGCCGTATCAACATCGAGCGCAACTACGACGACTACGTCGAGCTCGCCCGCTATTTTCTGGGCGACGAGGAAGTCGCGACCCTTCGCAACGTGCCCGCAGCGGAGCGCCGTGAACGCTGGAGCGCCTTTTGGAAGGAGCTCGACCCCGATCCCGACACCCCCGAGAACGAGAAGCTCGACGAGTTCCTCTCCCGGGTGCGGATCGCCGCGGACCGCTATGCGGCCCGCGGTGAAGCCGGCTGGCGCACCGACCGCGGCAAGGTCTACATCCGCTACGGCGAGCCCGACGACATCGAGCAAGTACCCCAGGGGTTCAACAGCCCTGCCTATGAAATCTGGCGCTACGTTAGTCTCAACCTGACCTTCGTCTTCGCTGATTCAAGCGGGTTCGGAGACTATGTTCTCGTTCAGCCGTCGAACTCTTCGTTCTAGATGAGTATTGCGCCCTACGCGGTCGTCGTCACCCCGCTTGCCAATCTCCGGGCGCACCCCGATCACCGTTCGGAGCTCAAGAGCCAGCGCTGGCATGGCGAGCTGGTCCTGGTGCGCGGGAAACGGGGTCCCTGGTTATGGGTGGCGAGCTGGGACGGCTACCTGGGGTGGGTGAGGTTCTCCTCGCTCAAGCTTCTCGGCTCGCGAGCAGCCCGGGCCTGGGAGCGCGCCGCGCGCAAGCGAGCGTGGGGCCACACGGTGCTCGTTCGACAATCGGCAGCCCGGGGTGCGCAGGTCGTGATGGCGCTTCCGTGGGGATCGGGAGTCGCCGCCCTGGGCACACGGGGGCGATTCACTCGGGTGCGACTCGCCGACGGCCGGGTGGGTGCCGTGCCGACGGTCGAGTTGGGCCCGCCGAGGGGGTCGAGCTGGCGCAACGGCTCGCCGAGGAGGTCGAGCTGGCGCAATGAGCGACCCGTCGGCGCCGCTGGCGATGGAGCTCAAATCGGACGTCGCGCCGCCGCGCTGGCGAGAGCGATGCGCGGCGTGCCCTACCTTTGGGGGGGGACATCCAGCTGGGGCTTCGACTGCTCCGGGCTCGTTCAATGGGCCTATGCGCTCGCCGGCCGAGCGCTGCCCCGCGACGCCCGCGATCAGATCCAGGTCACGCGCCCGTTGGCGCCGGGAGAGTCCCCGCGGCCGGGAGACCTCCTCTTCTTCGGTCGCGACGGCGATGCCGGCCATGTCGGGCTGGTCACCCACCCGCCGAGCTTCGTGCACGCCTACAGTCAGGTCGAGGAGGCGCGGCTTGGCCCGGGCCCGGGCAGCCGCCCGGAGCTCAAGCCAGCCTGCCTCGGGCTGCGCCGCCCTTGAGCCCGTCCAGTCGGCACGTCCAGTCGGCTCCGTTGACGGTCACTCAAGATCGGAATAGGCTTTCCGATCTGTATGCCGCATCCGCAGATGGCTCTCAAGCCGGTGCCCGCCCAGGAGGAGAAACTCATGTCGACCGCCGCTATCCGAACCGTGGCCACCCCGCTCGGGCCCCTCGAAATGGCGCAGCGTCAGTTCGCCATTGCCGCCGAAGCCCTCAAGCTCGAGGAGCCGATCCGTCTCAAGCTCTCGCAGCCCAAGACTTGCCTCACGGTTTCGGTGC
>Ga0184637_10000167_pt1 | contig 46811 bp, 47 predicted proteins | sample PLM3_127_b2_FD_133143 | JGI IMG/M metagenome (GOLD analysis project Ga0184637, IMG submission 133143) | Groundwater sediment microbial communities from an aquifer in East River, Colorado, USA - PLM3_127_b2 | ecosystem: Environmental > Terrestrial > Soil > Riparian zone | place: USA: East River...
GCCTGCAACTGCTCGATCGCGGTCTTCCAGTCCTTCTTCGCGATCGCCGCGCGCGCAGCGTCGAGCTCGCGCGCGGCCCGGCTCGTGGTCGGCGTGTCGGGCGTGTCGGCGGCAAGCGCCACGCCGGGCAGGACGAGCGTGCCGATGGAAAGCGCAGCGAACGCGCAAACGGTCAGGCGTTTCATGGCATCTCCTTTCGAGGCGGCAAGTATCGCTTGCCGCGCCGCCCCCCGCACCTGCCCGCATCGCGCCGATGCTTCATCACTTAGGGGGACGAAAAATACTCTTGAGAGAGCCGGCAAGCGCTATAACTCCGAACGGGATGCGCCGCCACAGCAGGTAAACGCGCGGGGCGACGAGGGCCGCCACGCGGCGACCGATTCAATCAGACATGCAAGGGGAAGTCATGAACGCACCACGCCATACCGAGCGCCTCGTCGCCACCCAACGCAGCGCCATCGTGTGCGCCGCACTAGCGACAGCGTTTGCAGGGACTGTCAGCGCACAAGAAATCGGAGGCGGCTCGAAGGGCCCGGTGACGGGTGCTGCCGGCGGTGCCAACGCCTCCAACGCGAACAGCGCGATCGAGCGCTGCGACCAGTCGCTCGGCACCCTGGCACTGGTGGAAGACCAGAATGCGCCGTGGTACTACGAACTGCGCAACCGCAAGCTCGGGTCCACGGTGCCGGTGATCCGCATGATGATCCAGCAGTCCAACTGCTTCGTCGTCGTCGAGCGCGGTCAGGCGCTGCACAACATGAAACAGGAGCGCGCCCTGCAAGACAGCGGCGAAATGCGCCAGGGCAGCAACTTCGGCAAGGGTCAGATGGTCGCCGCCGACTACACGATCAACCCAAGCATTCAGTTCAGCCAGAACACCGGCGGCCTCGGTGGCGCTCTCGGCGGCTTCTCGAGCAAGCTCGGCGCCCTGGGCGCGCTCGCCGGCAACCTGAAGCAAAGCGAAGCGTCGACGACGCTGATCATGGTCGACAACCGCTCGGGGGTTCAGTTGGCGGCAGCCGAAGGTAGCGCGAAAAACTTCGACTTCAACCTGTTCGGCGCGGCATTCGGCGGAGGCCTCGGCGCGGGCGCCGGCGGCTACACCAACAGCCCCGAGGGCAAGCTGATCATGGCGGCGTTTGCGGACAGCTACAACCAGCTCGTGCGCGCGGTGCGCAACTACTCGGCGCAAACGGTGAAGGGTGGTCTGGGCACCGGCGGCGCACTCGGCGTCTCGGGCGGCTCGACAGCCGCATCGCAGGAAGTCGACCGAGCGGGGCAGAAGCGCTGACTCAGCTCGCTGCCAATCCGCGCACGGCCTGGCCTGCGGCATCGAAGGTCTGCTCGATCACGCGTTCCTTCCAGAGGTCGGTGTCGGTGTAGAACGCATCGAGCATCTGGCGCTTGATGCGCGCGCTCGGGTCGGCGGCGACTTCCGGGTGGTTTTCGAGCCATTGGTCGGCACGCAATGCGTTCATCACCTGATCGAGCGACTGGGTGCCGAACTCGAGCGCGATGCCCGTGTACTCGGCTTGCGGGCAGTCTTCGTACGCGGCCAGCCACATCAGTCCGGACAACGGTGCCGACGTGGACGAGCCGTCATAAATCGACGTGACCTCGTCGCCCCACCACTGACGCGCGCGCGCCAGTGCCGCCTCGTCGTCCTTGCAAGCAAGGATGCGTTCGCCGTGGCCGCTCGGCCCGAGGCCGGTGTGCAGATCGATCCAGCCGAGCTTCGCACAATGGCTGGCCTGTTCGCGCAGCAAATGACGCAGCGTCACATGGCTCCACGTCGGGTTGACGCCGCCATAGAAGATCCCTTCGGGGTGCGCGTACTGCCCGCCGGAGATCGCGGCTTGCAACGCCCGTTCGCCATGCTCGGCGACATAGCGTTGCAGCGCGGCGTTGATCTCGGCCGATGGAGGCCAGGTGCTGGGCACCAGCAGGTGTGCGATCTCGTCGTATTGCGGGTTGGGCGGCAACGGCTTGCTGAAGTCGTGGAAGTTGCGGTTCAGGTCGACGTTCTCGTGCGTGACGCGCCGCCACCACGAGAAGCCATAAGGGTTGAGTGCGTGGATGTAGAGCACCGCGACACCCGCGCCGTGCGCAAGCTCGCGCCAAGGCGCGTCGTGCAGCAGCGCCACCTGCACGCCCGAGCCGCAGTAGCCCTCGATGCCGTGGCAGCCGCTCGTGATGATCAGCATGGATGCGGCATCGGCGGGCCCATCGCGCACGACGTCCATCGCGAGCAACTCGCCGTCGCGCCCGCGCATCGGGTGCGCATGGCTCATCACGTCGAGGTGCGCAGCTTCGGCTGCTGCCAGAAACTTGCGGCGCGCCTCGTCGTAGCTGTGCGCGAAATGGTGGGCGCCCGTCATGACGCCGTCTTCAGCGAGCCTTCGCGCCTGCCGAGTCGGTCGCTTTCGATGAGGCCAGCCACTTCTCAGCCAATCGCACCCACATCGTTGCGCCGAGCGGGATCAACTCGTCGTTGAAGTCGTAGCTCGGGTTGTGCAGCATGCACGGGCCGAGCCCATGGCCTCCCGCACGGTGGGCGCCGTCGCCGTTGCCGATGAGGAAATAGCAGCCCGGCTTCTGGAGCAGGAAGTAGCTGAAGTCCTCGGCGCCCATCGTCGGCTCGAATTCCTGCACGTTCTCCGCACCGACGACATCGGCCATCACGGTGCGCACGAACTCGGTTTCCACCGGGTGATTGATGGTCGGCGGATAGTTGCGATGGAACTCGAACTCGCAGGTGGCGCCGAATGCCGCGCAGGTGTGGTCGGCGATCTCCTTCATGCGCCGCTCGATGAGGTCGAGCACCTCGAGCGTGAAGGTGCGCACCGTGCCTTGCATCTCGCAGCTTTCGGGAACGACGTTGGTCGCCTCGCCGGTATGGATCATCGTCACGGAGATCACGCCGGCGTCGATCGGTCGCTTGTTGCGCGAGATGATGGTCTGGAAGGCCTGCACCATCTGGCATGCGATCGGCACCGGGTCGATGCCGTTGTGAGGCAGCGCGGCGTGTGCGCCGCGGCCGCGAATGACGATTCGAAATTCGTTGCTCGATGCAAAGCACGGGCCGTTCTTCAGTGCGAACTGGCCCACCGCCATGCCGGGCCAGTTGTGCGCTCCGAACATCGCCTCCATCGGAAACTTCTCGAACAAGCCGTCCTTGATCATCTCGCGCGCGCCGCCGCCACCCTCTTCGGCGGGCTGGAAGACGAGGTACACGGTGCCGTCGAAATTTCGATGCTTCGCGAGATGCTTCGCCGCGGCCAGCAGCATCGCGGTGTGGCCGTCGTGTCCGCAAGCGTGCATCTTGCCGGCGTTGCGGCTCGCATGCTCGAACTTGTTGTGCTCGGTCATCGGCAGCGCGTCGATGTCGGCGCGCAGGCCGACCGCGCGCGTGCTCGCCCCGTTCTTCACGATGCCGACCACGCCCGTCTTGCCCATGCCGCGGTGGATCGGGATGCCGAAGTCGGTGAGCGCCTTGGCGATCACATCCGAGGTGCGTTGCTCCTCGAAACACAGTTCGGGATGGGCGTGGATATCGCGCCTGATCGCGGCCACGGCGGCGGCGTCGGAAAGGATCGATTCGATGAGGTGCATGGTGCAGGGCTCCTGGCATGCCGGGGACGGCAGCGCCGGTGTGTCGAACACCGAATTTGCGGACACCCGTGGGGCCAGTTTAGCGCCGTGCCGCATGCGCGGCGCGGCGAGCGCCGATGCCCCCGGCGAGCGAGGGCGCAACGCCCGACGAACCTCTGCCTGGCCCGCCAGTCCGCGCCGCGCGCTCCGGCCGGTACGCAGGTTTGCTAGTGGATGAAACGGCCGTCCCGCGCGACGATCGACAGATCGACGAAGCGCGACCCCTCGTGGTCGCCGGGGCCGTAGCGCACCGTGATGCCGCCGAGATCGACCTTCGAGTTCTCGAGCGTCTTCACGAAGTTGGCGCGCGTCAGGTCGCGACCCGTAGCGCGCAGCGCCTGCACCAGCGCCTTCGCCGTCATGAATCCTTCGAGGCCGCCGTAGCTGAACTCATGCTCGACCTTGGCCTGGCGCACCGTGTCCTGGTATTCGCGGGCGATCTCGCGCTTGCGCTCCCACGGGCTCGGGACCACCTGCGAAAACACCATGCCCTGGGCGAGCGGTCCGAGCCCCTTGGCAATCTGGTACGAGCCGGAATTGACGCCCATAAAGATGGTCTTGACGCCCGCCGTCTTGGCTTTGAAGACCAGCTTCTGATACAGGCCCGCCGAGCCGTGATTGATGAACAGGTCGGGCTTCGTCTCGACGATGGTCTTCACGGCCTCGTCCATCTGCGCGTCTGTCATTTCCGACTTGAACGGCACCGTGAGCGAAACCGTCATGCCGAGTTCCCGCGCGATGATCTTCACGTTCTCGAGGTGCTGGCGCCCGACGTCGGTGTCGGCGTGCAGGAAGCCGACCGTCGTGAGGCCGGTGCTCTTGCCCCACTGCATGAGCGCGCGAAATTCCTCGCGGTGCTCGGCGCGCACCGGAAAGACCATCGACTGATGTGGCCTGCGCAGATTGGGCGGGCCGGCCATCGGGCCAAAGAACGGGACCTTGGTTTCGTTGGCGACTTTCATGACCGCCGTCGACGGGCCGCCGTCGATCGCGCCGAACAGGACGAACGCGCCGTCCTGCACGAGCTTGCGTGCGTTGACCTCGGCGGCGGGTGCCTTGTTATCGTCGTCGAGGATGCGTTGCACGATCTTGCGGCCGTTGATGCCGCCCGCCGCGTTCACCGCGTCGAAATAGAGTTTCATGCCCTGTCCGGCGGCGACGCCATACGCGTTCTTTCCGCCTTGCAGCGTGATGTTTTGTCCGATGATGATTTCAGTATCGGTGACACCGATTTCGGGAGCGGCGCCGGCGCTGCCGGCCAGCAGCGCGCCAAATGCAGCGATTGCCGGCGCGAGCCGACGCAACGACAGACGCGAAAGTACCTTCACGGGGAATCCCTTCGACCAAATTGTTTGTGATATTGCCGAGCTTGCGAATTTCCAAAGCCGCCTGAAAATCCCGGCCCAGTCAAGTAAAAAATACCGGACCCGTTGTAAACGGTGACACTTGGCTACACGCAGGCGACAAGTGTGCGGCAAAATCAGCCGCCTTTCTGTGCGAATTTGTTCACTCGCGCGGATTGGGGATTGACCAATAACCATTCGTTGGGGACAGCATGAGCGATTCAAAGGCACACCCGCGCGCCGATTTGCCAACGGTGCTGATCCACTGGGGCTTGGTACTGACGCTGCTGACGAGTGTCTCCACCGGCTGGCGCATCGCCAGCATGACCGACAGCAACGCGCTGTGGCGTTGGGCAGACGTGCTGCTCCTGCAAGGCAATGTGTTGCGTTGGCATTTCATCAGCGCGGCGCTGCTCACTGCCCTCGTCATTGCGTATCTCGGCTTCTTGTGGCGCATGGGGCTCGGGAGTCGGCTTGCACTGCGCTTGGCGAGCTTCAAGAGTCCGGATCGCACGACGCGCTGGCAAGCTGTGAACAAGCTCGTTTACTGGATCGCCTTCGCGCTGCTGTTGGGCGCCGCGAGCACCGGTGCGCTGATGTATTTCATGCCCGGCCTCCTTCCGACGGAGCCTCTGGTTCGCGTGCATGAACTCCTGTCGTGGGGATTCGTGGGCTACATCGTGCTGCACGTGCTTGCGCAACTGCTCCTCGGTGGCGTGTGGCAATTGCTGAAGATCGTGACGCCTCGCGTCGCCTATGGGCTCGGTGCCGGCTTCGCAGTCGCTTTCGGTTTGGCTGGCGCGGCGCTCGCGTACGTGGCCGACAACGGCACGCTGCCGGTGCTCACGCTGAGCAAGACCTCCGTCGCGCCACGGCTCGACGGCGATGCGGGCGATGAGGTGTGGAAGTCAGCGAGCGAGGCGGTCATACACACTGCTCGAGGTTTCGGTCTGAATGGCGGGGAAGTCGATGTTCATGTGCAGGCACTGCACGATGGCCGTCACGCCTACTTCCTGTTCCGCTGGCAAGACGCGACGCGCAGCCAAAAGCATATTCCGCTGATGAAGACCGAGGGCGGCTGGAAGCTGCTGCACAGCAACTACTACAACAATGACGAAAACGAATTCTACGAAGACAAGTTCGCGGTGATGCTCGCGCGTTCGCCGATCGCCGGTGGCAATACCGTGAGGCTCGGCCCCAAGCCGCTGCCCGACAAGCCCGGATCCACTCATGGGCTCGGGCTGCATGTCGCGACGGATGGCAGCCTCGCCGACGTTTGGCATTGGAAGGGCGTGCGCAGCGCCGCGCTCAATCAATTCGACGACAACTACTTCGGGCCGCCGATGGACGTCAAACCGGGCCGCTACACCGGCGGCTATGCGCAGGACCCGAAGAGCGGCGGAGGCTTCGACCAGAACTTCGACAAGCTGCCCAACAGCGAGTATGTGAAGGTCAAGTACCTGCCGAAGAATCTCGCTGCGCAACAAGCGCGCATGGGCCGCTTCGTGCCAGACGCCAATGTCAGTGACGAAGGCACCTATGCGATGGCAATGAGCGAGGTCCTCCCTTACAGCGCAAAAGTCGACGCGGCGATTCCGGTCGGTACGGTGATTCCGTCGATCGTTTACGACAAACCGTTCAGTGGCGATCGCGGCGATGTCAGCGCGCATGCGCGCTGGAAAGACGGCTGGTGGACGCTGGAAGCTTCGCGACTGCTCGACACCGGCTCCAAGTTCGACCAGCCGATCGTCGACGACACCTTCATGTGGGTCGCGGTTTTCGATCACAACCAGGTCAGGCACACGCGTCACATGCAGCCCTTGCGCTTGCGCTTGCAGTAAGGGCCGCGCACCACCGTCATTCGTTGGTCATGGCTCTGATCCGCATCGCTCAATGGCCGCAGCCGATCGAGGCCGGTCGGATGCGCATCCTCGAAGCCGCGCTCGACGCCGGCGTGCCGTACCCGCACGGCTGCGGTTCGGGCGAGTGCGGTAGTTGCAAGAGCCAGCTGCTCTCGGGTGAAGTGACGCTCGATCGTTATAGCCCCGATGCGCTGTCCGACGCGGAACGAGAGCATGGCGTGATCCTCGCGTGCCGCGCGCGCGTCTTGAGCGACGTGCACGTGAAATGGCTGTCGGCCGCGACGGCCTTGCCGATGGTCAAGCTGAACGCTCGCGTGGCCAGCGTCAAGCGCGTCGCGCACGACGTTGTCGTGCTGTCGCTGACGCTGCCTGCCGGATCGTCGATGGCCTTTCGCCCGGGCCAATTCGCGAAGTTGCGTTTCGGCAAGCTGCCGGCACGCAGCTATTCGATGGCCAACCAGCCGAGCCAGGGAAGGCTCGAGTTCCACATCCGCATGGTGCCCGACGGCCTCATCAGCCAATACGTCGCGAACCAGCTCAAGACCTCCGACGTCGTCGAGGTGCGCGGGCCCTTCGGCGAAGCCTATTGGGACGCGGTCGGCGACGCCAAGCAAGACCCCTTGCTGCTGCTCGCCGGCGGCACCGGGCTCGCTCCGATCCTGTCGGTGCTCGGTGCCGCGCTGCGCGACGGACAACCCGCAGAACAGATCCATGTCTATCACGGCGTGCGCAGTGAACGCGACCTGTACGCCGGCACGCAGCTCATCGAGCACGCGCGCGAGAAGGGCTTTCGGTTCGTGCCGGTGTATTCGTCGGCTGTCGAGCGCATCGCGCGCACGGGCCTGCTGCATGAAGCGGTGGCCGAGGACTTCAGCTCGCTTGCGGCGACGCGCATTCACGTCGCCGGCCCACCGCCGATGGTCGATGCGGTGAAGGACCTCGCGTTGCGGCGCGGCGCGACCGCAGCGCGCATCCGGGCCGATGCGTTCTACCCTGCCGCGCCGGAGAAGAAGAGCCTGTGGGAGCGCATCACCGGCTGGAGCGACCTGTAGTCGAAAACCATTCGCGACAGCGTCGCCTGCCTGCGTGCCATAGTGCGTCATGAGCTCGCACACCGTCCACGCCGCTTGCCCACACGACTGCCCCGACACCTGCGCGATCCGCGTCACCGTGCAAGACGGGCGTGTGATCAGGATCCAAGGTGATCCCGACCATCCGCCCACGCATGGCGCGCTGTGCACCAAGGTCTCGCGCTACGCAGAGCGCAGCTATCACCCCGAGCGCGTGCTGCACCCGTTGAAGCGGGTCGGTCCGAAGGGCGCTGGGCATTTCGTGCGCGTGAGCTGGGAGGAGGCGCTCGACGACATCGCGGCGCGCCTGAAAGACATCGCGCGCCGTGATCCGCAAGCCATCGTCCCCTACAGCTACGCCGGCACGATGGGGCTGGTGCAGGGCGAGAGCATGGCCGGGCGTTTCTTTCACAAGCTCGGCGCGTCGCGGCTGGACCGCACGATCTGCTCGAGCGCCGGCGGTGAGGCGCTCGCGGCGACGTACGGCGCGAAGGTCGGCATGCACGTCGAGCACTATGCCGAGAGCCGGTTGATCGTCATCTGGGGCAGCAACTCGATCACTTCGAACCTGCATTTCTGGACCTACGCGCAGGCGGCCAAGCGTGCCGGCGCGAAGCTCGTGTGCATCGATCCGCGCAAGACCGAGACGGCAGAGAAGTGCCACCAGCACATCGCGCTCATGCCGGGCACCGATGGTGCGCTCGCGCTCGGTGTGATGCACGAGCTGATCGTCAACGACTGGCTCGATCACGACTACATCGAGCGGCACACCGAAGGTTGGCCGCGGCTTCGCGAACGCGCGCTGCAATGGCCGCCTGAGCGGGCGGCGGCGGTGTGCGGCATCAGCGCCGTCGAGGTGCGCCAACTTGCGCGTGACTACGGCACCACCGCGCCCGCGGCGATTCGCCTGAACTACGGCATGCAGCGGGTGAGGGGCGGCGGCAATGCGGTGCGCTTGATCGCGATCCTGCCGTGCCTGACCGGTGCGTGGCGGCATCGCGCCGGGGGCCTGCTGCTGTCGAGCTCGGGCTGGTTTGCGGTGGCCAAGGCGGCGCTGCAGCGGCCCGACCTGCTCGGCTCGCGGCATCCGCGCACGATCAACATGAGCACGATCGGCGACGACCTGCTGCGCGAAAGCTCGGCGGGGTCCGGCGACGGGCCGCCCCAAGCCGGACGCGTCCCCTCGGGGGACCGGCGCGAAGCGCCTGAGGGGCCACATTTCGGCCCGAAGATCGAGGCGCTGATCGTCTACAACAGCAACCCCGTTGCGGTGGCGCCGGAGTCCCCGAAGGTCGTGAGAGGCTTCGCACGCGAGGATCTTTGCACCGTCGTGCTCGAACACTTCATGACCGACACCGCCGACCACGCCGACTATGTGCTTCCGGCGACGACGCAGCTCGAGCATCTCGACGTGCACCTGAGCTACGGTCACACCCACGCGATGTTCAACGAGCCCGCGATCGCGCCGCTCGGCGAATGCAAGCCGAACACGCAGATCTTTCGCGAGCTCGCGGCACGCATGGGTTTCGACGACCCGTGTTTTGCCGACGATGACGAGGCGATCGCGCGTGTCGCGTTCGCGAAGGACGTGGACTTCGACGCGTTGCGCGCCCGGGGGTGGGTGCGTTTGCCGCTGCGCGACGCGCCGTTCGCCGACGGCGGCTTCCCGACCCCCAGCGGCCGCTGCCAGATCGATGCGCCCGATTTCGGCGTGCCCGACCATGTTCCGAACTACGAATGCGCGGCGTCGGCGCCGGCACTCGCCGAGCGCTATCCGCTCGCGATGATCTCGCCGCCGGCGCGCAACTTCCTGAACTCGAGCTTCGTCAACGTGAAGAGCCTGCGCGACATCGAGCGCGAGCCGGTGCTCGAGATGCACGCCGACGATGCGGCCGCGCGCGGCATCGCATCGGGCGCGTTGGTGCGCGTGGTCAACGACCGTGGCGAATACCGCTGTACCGCGCAGGTGTCGGATCGGGCGCGGCCAGGGGTCGTCAACGGGCTCGGCGTCTGGTGGCGCAAGCTCGGTACAGCCGGCACCAACGTCAACGAAGTGACGCATCAACAACTCACCGATATCGGCCGCGCGCCGTCGTTCTACGATTGCCTGGTCGACGTGCAGAGGGTGTGAAGCGCAAGCGCTGGATCCTGATGGCAGGCGGGGGTCTCATCGGTACGGCATTGTTCGCCGCCGCGGCGGTGTGCCTGACTTCGGGTTGCAGTTCGCTGGGCTACTACGCGCAATCGGTCGGCGGGCACCTCGGCTTGATGAACGCCGCACGCCCGGTGAGCGAGTGGCTGGCCGATGAGTCGACGCCCGACCCGCTGCGCCAGCAGCTGGCGCTGACGCAGCGCATCCGCGACTACGCGGTGAGCGAGTTGAAGCTGCCCGACAACCCGAGCTACAGGCGCTACGCCGACCTCGGCCGGCCGGCGGCAGTGTGGAACGTGGTGGCGGCACCGGAGCTGAGCCTGGTGTTGAAGACCTGGTGTTTCCCGGTCGTTGGCTGCGTCGGCTATCGGGGCTACTTCGATCGCGCCGAGGCCGAGGCGCTGGCCGCCGAGCAGCGCGCGCAGGGGCTGGAAGTCAACGTTTACGGGGTGCCTGCCTATTCGACGCTGGGTCGGCTCAACTGGCTCGGCGGCGATCCGCTGCTGTCGACATTCATCCGCTACCCCGAAGGCGAGCTGGCGCGGCTCGTCTTCCACGAACTCGCCCACCAGATCGCGTACGCGAGCGACGACACGACGTTCAACGAGTCGTTCGCCACCGCGGTCGAACGGATCGGTGGCGCACGCTGGCTCGAGACACAGGCCGATGACGCAGCGCGCGCGGCCTATGAACGCTACGATGCGCGGCGGCGCGACTTCCGGGCGCTCACGAGAAAGACGCGCGACGACCTCGACGCGCTGTACCGCAGCGATGCCAGCGACGAGCTCAAGCGCCAGCGCAAGGCCGAGATCATGGCGCGCATGCGCGCCGAACACGCCGCGCTGAAGGCGGGCCGCTGGGAAGGCTTCACCGGTTACGACCCATGGTTCGAGCGCGCCAACAACGCGTCGCTCGGCGTGCTTGCCGCGTACAACGAGCTGGTGCCGCATTTCGAGCGCCTGTTCGAGCAGGAGGGACGCGACTTCGACCGCTTCTATGCCGCAGTGCGGCGCCTGGCCGCCTTGCCGAAGGACGAGCGGCGCGCGACACTCGACCGCTAGCGCGCAGCCGGAGACAACCCATGCCCGACATCCGCATCCACCGCGACCACACACTGGGCCTTGCGAAGGCGCGCAAGGTCGCTTGGCGATGGGCCGAAGAAGTCGAGAAGAACTTCGGCATGGAATGCACGGTGATCGAGGGCGATGACGGCGACACGGTCGAATTCACGCGCGCCGGCGTCGACGGCCGACTGATCGTCGCGGCTGATCACTTCGACCTCAACGCGAAGCTCGGCTTCCTGCTCGGCGCCTTCAGCAAGACGATCGAAACAGAGATCGAGAAGAACCTCGATGCATTGCTCGCCAGCGGCCGCGGCAAGGTGAAGCCGGTCGCCAAGAAGGCCGTGGTCAAGAAGCGCTGACGCGCAGCGCGCCGCTCACTTCAGCGATTCGATCAGGTCGACATACTCCTGCATCGCGTCGTCCTTGCTCTTGCCCTTCACCTCGTTCCACGCGTCCCACTTCGCACGACCGACCATGTCGGCAAACCCGGGGCGCTTGCCTTCCGCGTCGCCCTCGCTCGCCTGCTTGTACAGCGCGTAGATCTTCAGCAGCGTCATGTTGTCGGGCTTCTCGGGCAGGCTCTTCGACTCGGCGATGGCTTTTTCGAATAGTGCTTTCAGGCCGGCCATGGACGTTTCTCCTGGTGTCTGCTGGTTAGGGACCGTGGGTGAAAATCGGCATTGACGGTTGCGATGTTACCCAGCATCTTGACGCGCCCGCCGATCACCACGTAGGAGACCCCGATGCCCAAAGCCGCCGAGCGCATGTCGCGCGTGGATACCGCGTGGCTGCGCATGGACACCGACGCCAACCTGATGATGATCATCGGCGTGTGGCTGCTCGAGCCGAAGGTCGCATACGAGACGATGTGCGATCGGGTCTCGGAGCGGCTGCTGAAATACCGGCGCTTCCGGCAGAAGGTGGTTGAAGACGCGATGGGTGCGAACTGGGTGCTCGACGACGACTTCGACATCCACCGCCAGGTCGTGCGCGAGAAGCTCAAGCGCCGGCGTGGACAGGGCCTGCAGGAAGCGCTGCAGGAAAGAGTCGGCGAGCTCGCATCGACGCCGCTCGATGCGGCGCGGCCGCTGTGGCAGTTCCACCTGGTCGAGGACTACCACGGCGGCAGCGCCGTCATCGCGCGCATTCATCACTGCATCGCGGACGGCATCGCGTTGATCGCGGTGATGATGTCGATCGTCGATGGCGGCAAGGCGCCACCCGAGCGTGCACAGAAGCCCGACGACGAGGGCGACTGGCTGAGCGACGAGGTGATCAAGCCGATCACCGACATGGCGGTCAAGGCGCTCGGCATGACCGGCGAAGGCGTCGCCAAATCGGTCGGGATGCTGACCAACCCGTCGCAGCCGTTCGTCGGATCGATGGAGATGGCGCGCAACGCCATGCGAGTCGCAAGCGACATCGCCGCGCTCGCGTTGATGCCCGACGACTCGCCGACGCGCCTCAAAGGCAAGCCGGCCAAGGGCAAGCGCGTCGCATGGAGCGAACCGATGCCGCTGGCCGACGTGAAGGCGGTCGGCAAGGCGCTCGGCTGCTCGATCAACGACGTGCTGCTCGCCTGCGTCGCCGGCGCCATCGGCGAATACTTGAAATCGCACGGCGACGACACCGCGGGCAAGGAGATCCGCGCGATGGTGCCGGTGAACCTGCGCCCGCTCGAGAAGGCGTACCAGCTCGGCAATCGCTTCGGCCTCGTGCCGCTGGTGCTGCCGATCGGGCTGCACAACCCGGTCGAGCGCGTGGCGGCGGTTCGCCTGAGGATGAACGCGCTGAAGGGCAGCTATCAGCCGCTGCTCGCGTTCGGCGTGCTGGCGGTCGCTGGCCTGCTCGTCAAGCCGGTGCAGGCGGCGCTGTTGAACACCTTCGCGAAAAAGGCGACCGCGGTGATGACCAACGTGCCGGGTCCGGGTGTCGCGATGAAGTTCTGCGGCTCGACGCTGCGGCAAACGATGTTCTGGGTGCCGCAGTCGGGCGACATCGGCATCGGGGTGAGCATCCTGAGCTACGCGGGCGGCGTGCAGTTCGGACTGATCACCGACAGCAAGCTGTGCCCGGACCCTCAGGCGATCATCGCGCGCTTTGCGCCCGAGTTCGAGAAGCTGCTGCTGGTGACGATGATGTTGCCTTGGGGCGAGGGCGACTGAGCTTCGCGAACTGCATCCTGAACGCGATCTCGCGCAGCCAGCGGTTGCCGGGGTCGTTGTGGAAGCGCCAGTTCCAGTGCAGCGACACGGTGAACTTCGGCAGCCCGAGATCGGGCTCGACGACTTGCAACGCGTGGCGCTCGGCAAACCTGGCCGCCGGGCGTGCCGGCATGATCACCGCCAGGTCCGTGGTGGCGAGGATGGACGGCGCGACCATGAAGTGCGGCAGCGTCAAGCGGATGCGCGCCTCGAGTCCGAGCATGTGCAGTGCCTTCGCCGGCTCTGCGTGACTCTTGACCAGAATGAAGTCGAGTTGCTCGAGTGCGCTGCGGTCCTTCAGCGCCTTGGCGAGCGGGTGGCTTCGGCGCAGCAGCACGACGTAGCGCTCGTCGAGCAGCCGCGCGTTCTCGGTGCCGGTCAGGCCCGGCAGGTAGCCGAATGCGAGGTCGATGCGGCCGTCCTCGAGTGCCGCCTGGATCGCGACCGGCTCCAGCTGCACTGCTTCGATGCGCACGCCGGCGGCGTCGCGATCGACCACGGCCATGATCTGCGGCAGAAACTCGTCGGCGCCGATGTCGCTCATGTGCACGGCAAAGCGCCGCTGCGAGCGCACCGGGTCGAAGGTATCGGCTTCGTGGATCGCCACGTCGAGCTGCTTCAGCGCCGATTCGACCTGGCGAGCGAACTGGTCGGCCTTTGCAGTCGGCATTACGCCCCCGGGCGCACGCACGAACAACGGGTCGCGCAGCAGCAGGCGCAGCCGTGTCAGCGCATGGCTGGCAGCCGGCTGCGAAAGCTCCAACTGCTCCGCGGCGCGGCTCACGTTGCGCACCGCGTGCACCGCCTGGAAGACGGCCTACGAAGACACGGTCCGGCGCTCCGGCAAGGGCATCGAGGCGAGCCTGCGCGGCTTCGCGCTCGCGTTCGACAAAGTGCATGAGCGGCGCGTCCAGCACGCCGCGGTGCTCGACGCCGTGGCGGGACTTGCCGCCGCGCCGGCCGGACCTGAGTTGAGCGAGGTGCTGCGGCGACGTTTCCCGCCCGAGGTGCACGAGATGCTGGCGCTCGGCCATGCGCGCCTGGCCGAGTACCAGGACGAAGCGTATGCGGCGCTGTACGCCGACCGCCTCGAGCGTGTGCTCCTGGCCGAACGTGCCGGAGACCCCGAAGCCGCGAACGGCTACGCCACGACCCGCGAAACCGCACGCTGGCTCGCGTTGTGGATGGCCTTCGATGACATCGTGCGCGTGGCCGAGCTGAAGCTGCGCGCGAGCCGGAGCCTTCGCGTGCGGCGTGAGGTGGCCGCGCGCCACGACGAGATCGTCAAGGTGTACGACCATTTCAAGCCCGGCGTGCCCGAAGTCGCCGCGCTGCTGCCGCGCTCGCTCGCCGCGCGGCTCACTGCATGGGACGCGAAGCGCCGCGCGCGCGGGCTGGAGCCGTGGGCGGTGCCGTTGAAGGTCGGCGCGCACACGGTGAGCGGCGCGCTTGCGCTGCGTGTGTTGGCGAGCCTGCGAGGCCAGCGTCGGCGCGGCAGTCGCTACGCCATCGAGCAGTCGCTCATCGAACGCTGGCTCGACGCGCTCGAGTACGGCGCGCGCGAGCACGCGCCGCTCGGCGCGCAGATCGCGCTGTGCGGGCGTCTCATCAAGGGCTACGGCACCACGAACGAGCGCGGCAAGCAGCACTTGCTGCACGTCATCGAACACCTGGCCATCGGCGATGCGCCGGCGCCCGCGCGCGCCGACGCGATCCGCGCGGCGCGCGAGGCCGCCCTTGCTGATGACTCGGGCAATGCATTGGACCGTACGATGGTCGCCCACGGCGCGCCGCCCCGGCCCGTGCGCGAACAGCCGGTCCGTTGGTATCGGAGGCGGCCCGAGGGTGGTGCAGCCCCTGGGGCGCGCATGTGAATCGAGCTTCTTCAACGTCCAAGCAAGAAGGAGACAAGCACGATGAAAGCCTCGCAGAAATTGTTTGCCGTCACCGCGCTGGCGCTCGCCGCCGCGCTTTCCTGGGCCCAGCAGCAGCCGCCCGCCGAAGAGCCGTTCTGGGCCAAAGGACGCCCGAAGACCGACACGGCGATGAAGATGGCGCCGGTGCCGGCGTTCCCGATCCCGACCGCCGCCGACAAGCTGCCGGTCGCGAAGATGAAACTGCCGCCCGGCTTCAAGGCCGAGGTGTGGGCGAGCAACATCCTCGATGCGCGCGGCCTGCGCCAGGGTGACCAGGGCACGGTGTTCGTCAGCTCGTTGTTCGTCGCCGGCAAGGTCTACGCCGTGGTCGACAAGGGCGGCACGCGCGAGATCAAGACGATCGCCGAGAAGCTGATGCTGCCCAACGGCATCGAGTATCACAAAGGGTCGCTGTACGTCGCGACGCCGAAGGAGATCACGCGCTACGACAACATCGAGGCGAACCTCGACAAGCCGCCGACACCGGTGATGATCTACGACAAGCTGCCCGGCGACGTGCCGCACGGCTGGAAGTTCATCAAGGTTGGCCCCGACGGCAAACTGTACGTGCCGGTCGGCGCACCTTGCAACATCTGCGAGGTCTCGGACACCCACGCGAAGATCATGCGCATGAACCTCGACGGCACCAACGTCGAAACGGTGGCGCGCGGTGTGCGCAACACCGTCGGTTTCGACTTCGATCCGAAGACCGGGCACCTGTGGTTCACCGACAACCAGCGCGACTGGCTCTCAGAGGACCTGCCGAACGATGAGTTGAACCACCTGACGCAGCCTGGCAACCAGCACTTCGGCTACCCGTATTGCCACCAGGGCAACTTTGCCGATCCCGAGTTCGGGTGGGGCAAGAGCTGTGACGACTACGCGAAACCGGCCGTACTGCTCGGCCCCCACACGGCGCCGCTTGGCATGCGTTTCTACACCGGCAAGATGTTCCCTGCGAAGTACCAGGGCGCGATCTTCATCGCGCGTCACGGATCGTGGAACCGCACGAAGAAGACCGGCTCGGACATCGTGGTTGCGTGGCCGGATGCGAAGGGCGGGGTCTCGAGAGTCGAGCCCTTCCTCACCGGGCTGATCGAGAACAACGAGTACCTCGGCCGCCCGGCCGACGTGCTGGTGATGAAGGATGGCTCGCTGCTGGTCAGCGACGACCACAACGGCGCGATCTATCGCATCAGCTACGGCCGGTGAAGTCGCTCGGGGCATGGCTGGTTTGCGCGGCGGTCTTTCCAGCCGCCGCGCAAACGAACTACAGCGAGCGCTACGCGCAGCAGTGCGCCGCGTGTCACGGCCCCGCGGGCAACAGCGAGCTCGCGATGACGCCTTCGCTCGGCGGTCAGCCGAGCTTCTACGCAATCACGCAGTTGTTCTTGTTTAGGCAAGGGCGGCGTGACAACGAAGCGATGGTCGCTGTCGCGAAGGGCATGAGTGACGATGACCTGCGCGGCTATTCGGAAGCGATCGCGAAGCTGCCGCCGTCGGCAGCGCCGGCGTCAGCGCCGGACGTTCAGCGCCTCGCGCGCGGCCGCGCGACGGCGCAGCGCCATCAGTGCGGCGCCTGCCATGGGGGCGACTTCGCCGGCGGCCAGCAGGTCGCGCGGCTCGCTCACCAGCGAGAGGACTACCTCGCGCACACGCTGCGCGGCTTCAAGTCGGGAAAGCGCATCGGCTACACGAATGCGATGAACGAGGCGATGGCGGGCGTCAGTGCGGGTGAGATCGAAGACCTCGCGCACTACCTCGCGCATTTGCCGAGCCGTTAAGAGCTAAGTGGCGGCGAGCACAAGTCGTGCAACGAGGGCCATGATGGAATTCGTCTGGTGGGCCAAGTTCTCGCGAAGTGGAGATGTGGCGGCTGTGGCGACCGCGAGGCGAAGCTCCGGAGCAAACAGGGCGAACTGACCACCGTATCCCCATCCCCAGACGACGTGCCGTCCGCTCAGTGAGCCTGTGAACCAGAGATATCCGTAGCGGACATTCTCGACAGGGGGCACTCGCCAGTCCGCCGGCCCGTACGCCCTTGTGCTTTGGGCCACCCAGTGCCTGGGCAACACTTGCTTGCCTCGCCAAACGCCGGAGTCGGTCATCGCCCAGGCGACCTTCGCCAGGTCTCGCGTCCTCATCGCGAGGCCCGCATATGACAGCGGATTCCTCTGCCTGTCACGGCGCCATGCGAACCGTTCGATTCCAAGGGGAGTGAAGAGGTCGCGCATGGCCACGGCCGCCAGGTCGCGGCCTTCGGCGTGAGCCAGTATCGGCGAAAGGAGTCCGACAACAGGGTCGTTGTATGTCCAGCCGGAAGGCGGAGGTGGCGTACGCGGCAAGCTCATCGCAAGGCGTACCGGGTCCGGGGAGTTGGCCAACTCATTGGCTTTGAAGATGTCGAAGGCCAGACCGCTGTGACCGGTGAGGATTTCTTCGAGCGTCAAGTTCGCCACGGGCGAATCCGGCACCTGGGCAGCCGCCCGGGGAAGGAGTCGCGCGACTGGTTCTTTGAGGCTGGCGATGGTTCCACGTTCGAGAGCGAGTCCGACCAACATGGAACTGATGCTCTTGGTCACCGAGGCGATCGGGAGCAGGTCGGACGGCGAGGCCCCCCGGTAGTAACGCTCGCCGATCAACACGCCGTTTCGAACGACAAGCAAGCTTCTCAAGCCGGGGACATCGGCACCCGCACCAAGCACCTCTTCCACCGTCAGTGACGGGATCCCATGGCTGCCGGGCGAAGCGGTTTCCCAGTCCGTTTGCGCGACACCTTCAGTCGAGACCACATCGGAGCTTGAAGGTCGAGTACCGCGAGCACCAGAGCATCCAGCCAATGCAAGAGCTGCTCCCGCGACTACAAACTGGCGTCTGGTTCCCATGAATGCGCGACGGCTCACTCCTCCAACTCTTCCTTCGCCATCTCGACGTCGAGGCGCTCCATCGCGTCCATCGGCGTGCACGCCGCGGCATCGGCGTAGAGTTTCTCGGCCTCCTTCATCTTCTTTTCGCCTTCGAGCATCACGAGCCCGTTGGCGTATTCGACCATCGCGATTGCGCTCGTGGGGTTGAGCTTCAGCGCCTCCTTGTACATCGCCAGGCCGGTCGCGGTGTCGGCGCCCTGCGTGCGGCCGAGCAGCTTGCCGACCTTGTCGATCACCTCGGCGTGAAACGCGCCGAGCGCGATGTGCGCGTCGGCATGTTTCGGTTGCAGCTTGATCGCGGTTTCGAGCGCGCCCTTCACCTTCGTGCCGAGCCCTTGCGTGAGTGCTTTCGCGACACTGATGCCTTGGCTGTAGCGGCCAAGCGCGTAGGCCAGGAAGTAGAACGCGTTGGCGTTCTTCGGTTCAGCTTCGGTCTGAGCCTCGGCGCGCTCCGAGACCTCCAGGAACATCGCGAGCTTCGTCTTCTCGCTCTTTTCGAGGTAGTTCGCGTAGACCGCCTGCGCCTTGTTGGCCACCGTGCTGCCCGCGCCGCCGGCCTTCAGCCCCGCCTCGCACGCCTTCTGGAATTCACCGGCGTGAAACAGCGCCCACGCGCCGAGCACCTTGTCGTCCTTGGGCAGCGGCTCGGCATCGCCCGCGTGCAGCCGCGCCCATTTCTTCTTCAGTGTCGCCGCGTCGTAGGCGTACTCGGCGCTGTCGTAGGGAAATGCAGTCCATTTGGCCATCGTCGTGTCTCCTTCGTCGTGTCGTGATGCGTGTCGATCAGGACTTGGTGTAGCTGCCGACCAGCGTCTGCAAATGGTCGCGCTGCGCAGCCTCGAGGTACGGTGTGAGCAGGCTCAGCACATGGTAGGCGCCGCGCAGCAACGCGGCGCCGGCGCTTTCGGGCTCGAGCGCCTTGCGCGGGTCGCGTACGTATTCGTAGCTCAGCCAGTAGGTCAGCACGACGACCATTGCGGTGGCCACCGGTTCCACCTCGCGGCTGTCGATGCGCATCGAGCTGCCGCGTGAAAGGCCGTCGAGCACGCTGCGCACCGCGATCGATTTGTTCTTCAGCACGAACTGGAAGTGCGTCTCCAGGCGCCTGTTCTTCGACAGCAGGTCGTTCAGGTCGCGATACAGGAAGCGGTACTGCCAGATCAATTCGAACAGCATGTGGAAGAAGAGCCACGCGTCCTCGATGTGGCGCACGTTGTCGGCAGCGCCGAGCAGCTCGTTGAGCGCCTTCTCGTAGCGATCGAACAGAGAATTGATCAGCTCGTCCTTGGCGGGGTAGTGGTAGTACAGGTTGCCCGGGCTGATGTTCATCTCGGCCGAGATCAGCGTCGTCGAGACGTTCGGTTCGCCGAAGCGGTTGAACAGGTCGAGCGTGACCTCGAGGATGCGTTCGGCCGTGCGGCGCGGCTTCTTCGTTTGCATGGTGCGCACACTAGCACCAACTCTCGGCTGCACGCATGCTGGCAACCCCGAGCAAGGCAAGACGCCGCTGCCTACAATCGCGCTCCGATGGCCGCCGTTTCGTTCCAGCAGGTTTCCAAGATCTACAAGGGCAACGGTGGCGAATTGCGCGCACTGGACGACGTGAGCTTCGACATCGAGCAAGGCGAGTTCTTCGGCCTGCTCGGCCCGAACGGCGCCGGCAAGACGACCCTGATCAGCATCCTGGCCGGCCTCACGCGCGCGAGCGGCGGCCGCGTCACCGTGCATGGGCATGACGTGGTGAGCGAGTACGCGCAGGCGCGGCGTGCGCTCGGCGTCGTGCCGCAGGAGCTGGTGTTCGACCCGTTCTTCAGCGTGCGCGAATCGCTGCGCATTCAGAGCGGTTACTTCGGCGTGCGTGGCAACGATGCGTGGATCGACGAGCTGCTGCAAAGCCTCGGGCTGGCCGACAAGGCCAACGCCAACATGCGCCAGCTCTCGGGTGGCATGAAGCGCCGCGTGCTGGTCGCGCAGGCGCTGGTGCACCGCCCGCCGGTCATCGTGCTCGACGAGCCGACCGCGGGTGTCGACGTCGAGTTGCGGCAGACGTTGTGGCAATTCATCGCGCGATTGAACCGCGAAGGGCACACGGTGTTGCTGACGACGCACTACCTCGAAGAAGCCGAGGCGCTGTGCAGCCGCATCGCGATGCTCAAGCTCGGCCGCGTGGTCGCGCTCGATCGCACGGCCAACCTGCTCGCCGGCACCGCGTTCATGATGTTGAGTTTCAAGACCGACCAGCCGCTGCCCCCCGCGCTGGCGGCTCAAGCACGGGTGACCGGACGCATCGTGCAGTTGAAGGCGCACGACGCAGCCGAAGTCGAATCGCTGCTCGGCAGCCTGCGCACGGCCGGTGTGAAGGTCGAGGACCTGGAGATCGGTCGCGCCGACCTGGAGGACGTGTTCCTCGAGATCATGCAGGGCGCGCCGGGCGGGGAGCGGGTGGCGGCATGAACGGCGACTCGTTGGCGGGCACGCGCAGCCTCCTCTACAAGGAAGTGCTGCGATTCTGGAACGTGAGGCTCCAGACGGTCGCCGCGCCGGTTCTGACCGCGGTGCTGTACCTGCTGATCTTCGGCCATGTGCTCGAAGGCCACGTGAAGGTGTTCGAGACGATCAGCTACACGAGCTTCCTGATCCCGGGACTCGTGATGATGAGCGTGCTGCAGAACGCGTTCGCCAACAGCAGCTCGTCGCTGGTCCAGAGCAAGGTCACCGGCAACCTCGTGTTCGTGCTGGTGACGCCGCTGTCGCACTGGGCGTGGTTCGTCGCCTATGTCGGCGCATCGATCGTGCGCGGGCTCGTGGTCGGATTGGGGGTGTTGCTCGTCACGCTGTGGTTCGCGCCGCTCGGGGCCGCCGAGCCGGTGTGGATCGTCGTCTTCGCGGTGGCGGGCGCCGCGGTGATGGGTGCGCTCGGGTTGATTGCCGGGCTGTGGGCGGAGAAGTTCGACCAGATCGCCGCGTTCCAGAACTTCATCGTGATGCCGATGACGTTCCTGTCGGGCGTGTTCTATTCGGTGAAGTCGTTGCCGGCGTTCTGGCAGGGGGTGAGCCACCTGAACCCCTTCTTCTACATCATCGACGGCTTTCGGCGGGGTTTCTTCGGCGTGAGCGACGTGTCGCCGTGGGTCGGCCTCGCGGTGGTCGGCGCGAGCCTCGCGCTGGTGTGCGCCTTGAGCCTGCACCTGCTGCGCATCGGCTACAAGATTCGCCACTAGGCTCCACAGCGGCTCTCTTAGAATCGACGCATCATGGCCGACCCGACCCCAGCCGACCTCGAGCGCTACATCGCGCAAGGGCTGGCGTGCACGCACCTGGAGGTCGAAGGTGACGGCCGTCACTTCTTCGCCACCATCGTCTCGGCGCAGTTCGAAGGCACGTCTCGCGTCTCGCGCCACCAACTCGTCTATCGGGCGCTCGGCGATAGAATGCGCGAGCAAATCCATGCGCTGTCGATGAAGACGCTCACCCCGGCCGAGTGGGCCGCCGCGGCCCCAAACGCCACGCCTTCCGCCCCTCACCACTGACACGGACCGCAGCGCCGCTGCGGTTTGCGGGACCGTCTGTGGCTCGACCGTATCAGCGCTGCGCAAACACACCTCTATGGACAAACTCCTGATTCGCGGCGGCCGTCGCTTGAGCGGCGAAGTGCTGATCTCCGGCGCCAAGAACGCCGCACTGCCCGAACTCGTGGCCTCGCTGCTGACGGCCGAGCCGGTGCGCCTTTCCAACGTGCCGCGGCTGAAGGACGTTGCGACGACGCTCGAGCTGCTGCGCAACATGGGCGTGGTCGCCGAGCGCAGCACCAACGGTGACGATCGGCAATCCGACGTGGTCGCGATCGACGCGAGCCGCCTCAGCTCGCCCGAGGCGCCCTACGAGCTCGTGAAGACGATGCGCGCTTCGGTGCTCGCGCTCGGCCCGCTGCTCGCGCGCTTCGGCGAGGCGACGGTATCGCTGCCCGGCGGCTGCGCGATCGGCTCTCGGCCGGTCGACCAGCACATCAAGGGCCTGCAGTTGATGGGCGCGGACATCATCGTCGAGCACGGCTACATCATCGCGAAGGCGAAGCGATTGCGCGGCGCAAGCATCACGACCAACATGGTCACGGTGACGGGGACCGAAAACCTGATGATGGCGGCGACGCTGGCCGAGGGCGAGACGGTGCTCGAGAACGCGGCGCAGGAGCCCGAAGTCGTCGATCTCGCCGAGATGCTGATCGCGATGGGCGCCCGCATCACCGGTCATGGCACGAGCAAGGTACGTATCGAAGGCGTCGACGCGCTGCGTGGCGTGCAGCATCGCATCGTGCCCGATCGCATCGAAGCCGGCACCTTCCTGTGCGCGGTGGCCGCGGCAGGCGGCGAGGTGTTGCTGCGAGACGCGCGCGCCGACCACCTCGGCGCGGTGATCGACAAGCTGCGCGAGGCGGGCGTGCTCATCGAGTCGGGCCAGATCGACGGCAAGGGCTGGATCCGCGTCAAGTCCGAAGGCCGGCTGAAGGCGGTGTCGTTTCGCACCAGCGAGTACCCGGCGTTCCCGACCGACATGCAGGCGCAGTTCATGACGCTGAACTGCATCGCCGACGGCGCGAGCAAGGTCACCGAGACGATCTTCGAGAACCGTTTCATGCACGTGAACGAGCTGCTGCGCCTGGGCGCCAGGATCGAGGTCGACGGCCACACCGCGCTCGTGCAAGGCGTCGAGCGGCTGTCGGGCGCGAGGCTGATGGCCACCGACCTGCGCGCATCGGCCAGCCTCGTGATCGCGGGGCTCGTGGCCGACGGCGAGACGGTGGTCGATCGCATCTATCACCTCGACCGCGGCTACGACCGCATGGAAGCCAAGCTGCGCGGCGCCGGCGCCGATATCGAGCGAATCAGGTGATGCTGACACTCGCGTTGTCAAAGGGCCGCATCTTCGACGACGGCCTGCCGCTGTTGAAGGCCGCGGGCGTCGAGGTGCTCGACGATCCCGAGACCTCGCGCAAGCTGATCCTGCGCACCGCGCGGCCCGATGTGCGCGTCGTGCTGGTGCGTGCCGCCGACGTCCCGACCTACGTGCAGTACGGTGGTGCCGATCTCGGCATCGTCGGCAAGGACGTGTTGCTCGAGCATGGCGGGCAGGGGTTGTACCAGCCGCTGGACCTGCAGATCGCTCGCTGCCGGCTCAGCGTCGCGGCGCGCGACGACTTCGACTACGCCGCGGCCGTGCGGCAAGGCTCGCGCATTCGCGTCGCGACCAAGTACACGAACTGCGCGCGTGAACACTTTGCCGACAAGGGCGTGCATGTCGATCTGATCAAGCTGTACGGCTCGATGGAACTCGCGCCGCTCACCGGACTGGCCGACGCGATCGTCGACCTGGTGTCGACCGGCAATACGTTGAAGGCGAACCACCTCGTCGAAGTCGAAAAGGTCATCGACATCTCGGCGCGCCTCATCGTCAACCAGGCCGCGCTGAAGCTCAAGCGCGAGCCGATCCGCCAGCTGATCGACGCCTTCGCCGCGGCGATTCCATCATGAACGTCGCGATCCGCCAGCTCGACACGCGCACGCCGGACTTCGAGTCCGAGTTCGAGCGCGTGCTGCATTGGTCGGCCGACGACGATCGCGAGATCGAGCAGCGCGTCGTCGAGATCCTTGCCGATGTGAAGGCGCGTGGCGACGAGGCGGTGCTCGAATACAGCGCGCGCTTCGATGCGCTGCCTGCAACGTCGATGGCCGCGCTCGAATTGGCGCCCTCCGACTTTGCCGCGGCGTGGGCGGCGATCACGCCGGCCCAACGCCACGCGCTCGAGCAGGCGGCGCAGCGCATTCGCAGCTTCCACGAACACCAGCTCGAAGCCTGCGGGCGCGGCTTCAGCTACCGTGACGATGACGGCAACCTGCTCGGCCAGAAGGTCACGCCGCTCGATCGCGTCGGGATCTACGTGCCGGGCGGCAAGGCGGCTTATCCGTCGAGCCTGCTGATGAACGCCGTTCCCGCGCACGTGGCGGGTGTGCGCGAGATCGTGATGGCCGTGCCGACGCCGCGCGGCGAACGCAGCGCGCTGGTTCTCGCCGCGGCACATGTGGCGGGCGTGACGCGCGCCTTCACGATCGGCGGCGCGCAAGCGATTGGCGCGCTGGCGTACGGCACCGCCTCGGTGCCGAAGGTCGACAAGATCACCGGGCCCGGCAACGCGTATGTCGCGAGCGCGAAGAAACATGTTTTCGGCACCGTCGGCATCGACATGATCGCCGGGCCGAGCGAGATCCTCGTGCTTGCCGATGGCACCACACCCGTCGAGTGGGTGGCGATGGATCTGTTCAGCCAGGCGGAGCACGACGAGCTGGCGCAAAGCATCCTGCTGTGCCCCGATGCCGGCTACATCGCAGCGGTGAGGGCGGAAATCGAGCGGTTGCTCCCGGGCATGCCCCGGCGCGACGTGATCCGTGCGTCGCTCGAAGGCCGCGGCGCGCTGATCCTCACGCGTTCGATGGAAGAGGCCTGCGAGATCAGCAACCGCATCGCGCCCGAGCACCTCGAGGTGTCGAGCCACGACCCGCAGCGCTTCGAGCCGCTGCTGCGCCACGCGGGGGCGATCTTTCTGGGCGCCTACACGAGCGAGAGCCTCGGCGACTACTGCGCCGGCCCGAACCATGTGCTGCCGACTTCAGGCACCGCACGCTACAGCTCGCCACTCGGCGTGTACGACTTCCAGAAGCGAAGCAGCATCATCGGGGTGAGCGAAGCGGGTGCAAACAAACTCGGTGCGATCGCGGCCGAGCTCGCGTACGGGGAAGGCTTGCACGCCCATGCGAAAGCGGCCGAACTCAGAATCAAGAACTGAACACGAATGGGCGCCATGAACATGCCGGTCGATCGAATGCAAAAGGTCATCCGTCAGGACGTGCAGTCGATGCACGGCTACGCGATCCAGCCGAGTACCGGCCTGGTCAAGCTCGATGCGATGGAAAACCCGTTTCGCTTGCCGGCTGCCCTGCAGCACGAGCTGGGCGAGCGTCTCGGCCGGGTGGCGATCAATCGGTATCCCGTGAAGTGCATCGACGACGTGGTTGCGGCATTGACGCCTTTCGTCGGCGTGCCGCGGGGCTGCAAGTTGATGCTCGGCAACGGCTCCGACGAGCTGATCTCGATGCTCAGCATGGCGGTCGACGTGCCCGGCGCGAGCATCCTCGCGCCGCTGCCCGGCTTCGTGATGTACGAGATGTCGGCGCGTTTGCAGGGGGTGCCGTTCGTCGGCGTGCCGCTGACGGCGGACTTCGAGCTCGACGAGGCCGCGATGCTCGCCGCGATCGACAAGCACCGGCCGTCGATCACGTACATCGCGTATCCGAACAACCCGACCGCGAATCTTTTCGACGACGCGATCGTCGACAAGATCGTTGCCGCCGTCGCTGCGCAGGGCCACGGACTGGTCGTCTTCGACGAGGCCTACCAGCCGTTCTCGTCGCGCACCTGGATGGACCGGATGGCGAACCGTCCGCATGTGCTGGTGATGCGAACGCTCAGCAAATTCGGGCTGGCTGGTGTGCGGCTCGGCTATCTGGCCGGCGCCGAAGCGCTCATCGACGAGATCAACAAGGTGCGTCCGCCGTACAACGTCAGCGTGCTCAACGCGGAGGCGACGCTGTTCGCGATCGAACACGGCGACGAGTTTGCCCGGCAGGCGGCGGTGCTGCGGGCGCAGCGCGAACGCCTGCAGCAGGCTTTGAAGGCGATGCCCGGCGTCGAGCCGTTCCCGAGCGAGGCGAACATGATCCTCGTCCGCGTCCCCGACTCGAAGCGCGCGTTCCAGGGCATGAGGACCCGCGGCGTGCTGGTCAAGAACATTGCCGGACTGCACCCGCTGCTCGCCAACTGCCTGCGCTTGACGGTCGGCACGCCCGAGGAGAACACTGCGATGATCGATGCCCTGAAAGCGAGCTTGTGATGGCCGACCCGAATCCACACCGCGTGGCGGAAGTCCAGCGCAACACGAAGGAAACGCAGATCCGGGTGCGCGTGGATCTCGACGGCAGCGGCGCGTCGAAGCTGTCGACGGGCATCGGCTTCTTCGACCACATGCTCGACCAGATCGCGCGCCATGGCCTGATCGATCTGGAGATCGATGCGAAGGGCGATTTGCACATCGACGGTCACCACACGGTCGAGGACGTCGGCATCACGCTCGGCCAGGCGGTCGGCAAGGCGCTCGGCGACAAGGCCGGCATCACACGCTACGGCCATGCCTACATCCCGCTCGACGAGGCGCTGAGCCGCGTCGTCGTCGACTTCTCCGGGCGCCCCGGGCTGCACATGCAGGTGCCGTTTCGCTCGGGGATGATCGGCGGCTTCGACACGCAGCTCACCTTCGAGTTCTTCCAGGGTTTCGCCAACCATGCGCTGGCCACCGTGCACATCGACAACCTGAAGGGCGACAACGCGCATCACCAGTGCGAGACGGTGTTCAAGGCTTTCGCGCGTGCGTTGCGCACGGCGCTCGCGGTCGATCCGCGTCAAGCCGGCGTCATTCCGTCGACCAAGGGCAGCCTCTGACCCGACCATGAAGGCGGTTTCATGAGAACGGTCGCCGTCGTCGACTACGGCATGGGCAACCTGCGCTCGGTGTCGCACGCGGTGCAGCATGTCGCGCAGGGGACAGAGCTGCACGTGGTCGTCACCTCGCGTCCCGACGAGGTGTTGGCCGCCGAAAGAGTCGTACTGCCGGGCCAGGGCGCGATGCCCGACTGCATGCGCGAGCTGCGCGACTCCGGGTTGCAGGACGCCGTGCTGCACGCCGCTGCCCACAAGCCGCTGCTGGGCGTGTGCGTCGGCATGCAGATGCTGCTCGATCGCAGCGAAGAGGGGCCCACCGCGGGGCTCGGCTTGATCCCGGGAGACGTGGTCCGGTTCAGCCTCGAAGGCCAGCTCCAGCCCGACGGCAGCCGTTACAAGGTGCCACAAATGGGGTGGAATCGCGTGTTGCAGGCGCAACCGCATGTGCTGTGGCAAGGCGTGCCCGACGGCGCCTACTTCTACTTCGTGCACAGCTATTACGCCCGACCGTCTAACGCGCGCCACAGTGCAGGCGTTGCCGACTACGGCGCGCGCTTTACCTGCGCCGTGGCGCGGGATAACATTTTCGCCACGCAGTTCCACCCCGAGAAGAGCTCCGCGCACGGCCTCGCGCTGTATCGCAATTTCCTGCACTGGAAACCTTGACCGCCGTCTCGGGCTGACCTTTTCCCCTTCCTGATCGCTTCCGGCCATGTTGCTGATTCCCGCCATTGATCTGAAAGACGGCAAGTGCGTTCGCCTCAAGCAAGGTGACATGAAGACTTCGACCACCTTCGGCGAAGACCCGGCCGCGATGGCGCGCCGCTGGCTCGACGCGGGTGCAAGGCGTCTGCATCTCGTGGACCTGAACGGCGCCTTCGCCGGAAAGCCCATCAACGAGCCGGCGATCAAGAGCATCCTCGCCGAGGTCGGCGACGAGATCCCGGTGCAGCTCGGCGGCGGCATCCGCGACCTCGACACCATCGAGCGCTATCTCGACGATGGCCTGAGCTTCGTCATCATCGGCACCGCGGCCGTCAAGAGCCCGGGTTTCCTGAAGGACGCCTGCAGCGCGTTCGGTGGCCACATCATCGTCGGGCTCGATGCGAAGGACGGCAAGGTCGCGACCGACGGCTGGAGCAAGCTGACCGGCCACGAGGTCATCGACCTCGCGAAGAAGTTCGAGGACTACGGTGTCGAAGGCGTGATCTACACCGACATCGGCCGCGACGGCATGCTGAGCGGCATCAACATCGACGCCACCGTGAAGCTGGCGCAGGCACTGTCGATCCCCGTCTTCGCGTCGGGCGGCTTGAGCAACATCGCCGACATCGAGAAGCTGTGCGCGGTCGAGAGCGACGGCATCGAAGGCGTGATCTGCGGGCGGGCTATCTACAACGGCGACCTCGATTTCGCGGCTGCGCAAAAGCGGGCCGATGAGCTGAACGGCCGCGCCTGAGCCCTGCGCAAGGCGCGCTGGCCTTGCCCCAAGACACCATGCTCGCCAAACGCATCATCCCCTGCCTCGACGTGACCGGCGGCCGCGTCGTCAAGGGCGTCAATTTCGTCGAACTGCGCGACGCCGGTGACCCGGTCGAGATCGCGGCGCGCTACAACGAGCAGGGCGCCGACGAGCTGACCTTCCTCGACATCACCGCAACCAGCGACGATCGCGACCTGATCCTGCACATGATCGAAGCGGTGGCGTCGCAGGTCTTCATTCCGCTCACCGTCGGCGGCGGTGTGCGTACCGTCGACGACGTGCGCCGGCTGCTGAACGCGGGCGCCGACAAGGTGAGCTTCAACTCGGCCGCGGTCGCGAACCCCCAGGTCATCCGTGACGCGTCGGGCAAGTACGGCGCGCAGTGCATCGTCGTCGCGATCGACGCGAAGCGCCGCATCGGCGACGAGCTCGCCGCGCGCGGGGCAGGCTGGGACGTTTATACGCACGGCGGGCGCAAGAACGCCGGGCTCGATGCGGTGGGCTGGGCGCGGCGCATGGCCGAACACGGTGCCGGCGAGATCCTGCTCACGAGCATGGACCGCGACGGCACGAAGCTCGGCTTCGACCTCGAGCTGACTCGCGCCGTGAGCGACGCGCTGAGCATCCCGGTGATCGCTTCGGGCGGTGTGGGCACGCTCGAGCATCTGGCGGACGGCATCCAGCGCGGTGGGGCGGACGCGGTGCTCGCGGCGAGCATCTTCCACTACGGCCAGCACACCGTCGGTGAAGCGAAAGCGCTGATGGCCAGCCGCGGCATCCCGGTGCGGCAGTGACGGGATCGAGGCCGGCCCACGGTCGCAAGGGCACGCCGCCTCGCGCAGTGAGGATCATCGGCGGCCAATGGAAGCGCAGCAAATTGCCGGTCGCGACCAAGCCCGGACTGAGGCCGACGATGGACCGGGTGCGCGAAACGCTGTTCAACTGGCTCGGGCAGGACCTGAGCGGTTGGCGCTGCCTGGACGCCTTTGCCGGCACCGGCGCGCTCGGCTTCGAGGCCGCATCGCGCGGCGCCACGCGGGTCGTGTTGCTCGAACGTGATGCGCAGCTCGTCGACGCGATGCGCGTGACGCAGCAGCGTTTGCAGGCGACGCAGGCGCATATCGAGCTGGCCGACGCGCTCGCGTGGATGGCGCGCAGCACTGCGGCGTGCTTCGAGCTGGTGTTTCTCGATCCGCCGTTCGATGCCGGTCTTGCCGATGCGGCGCTGGCTGCGGCGACACGGCTCATCGTGCCGGGCGGCTACATCTACCTCGAGTCGGGCACGCCGTGCAGCGAGGACACTTGCCGCGCGCTGGGCTTGACCCGGTACCGGGCGGGTCGTGCCGGGTCCGTGCATTTCGAGCTCCTGCGCCCTCAGGCAGACCGCTAAACTGCGCCGCTGGGAGCCCGCCAGCGTCGAGGAGCGCGTCTTGACCACAGTCACCCAACTCACCGCCGTCTATCCCGGCACCTTCGACCCGATGACCTTGGGCCACGAGGACCTGATGCGCCGCGCGAGTCGCCTGTTCGAGCGGCTCGTCGTCGCCGTGGCGGCAGGCCACCACAAGCGAACGATGTTCACGATCGAAGAGCGGCTCGAGATCGCGAAGGAGCTCTCGTCCAAGTACTCGAACATCGAAGTCATCCCGTTTCGCGGGCTGTTGCGAGACTTCGTTGTCGAGCATGGCGGAGGGGTCATCGTGCGCGGGCTGCGCGCGGTGAGTGACTTCGAATACGAATTTCAGATGGCCGGCATGAACCGGCAATTGATGCCGGAAGTGGAAACGGTGTTCATGACGCCGAGCGACCAGTACCAGTTCGTCAGCGGGACCTTCGTGCGAGAGATTGCCACCTTGGGCGGTGATGTTTCCAAGTTTGTGTCAGCCTCGGTGCACCGGCGCCTGAAGGCCCGAGTGAAACGGGCCCAATGAAGTTGCAGGCGAGCCCCAAGGAGTGCCCATGGCGCTCATGATCACCGACGAATGCATCAACTGCGATGTCTGCGAGCCCGAGTGCCCCAACGGGGCGATCTCGATGGGCCCGGAGATCTACGTCATCGAGCATTCCAAGTGCACCGAATGCGTCGGCCACTTCGACGAACCGCAATGCGTGCAGGTCTGCCCGGTGAGTTGCATCCCGGTGAATCCGGAGCATGTCGAATCGAAGGAAACGCTGTGGGCGAAGTACCGGCGCTTGGTCGGGCAGCCCGCGGACGGTGAGGGTGCCACCCCACTGAGCGAAGCGCCGGGCCCACCGGCCTGAGCGCGCGCTCAGGACTTGTGCGCCTCGGTGGCCGGTGCCTTGGGCTTTGGCGGCAGCGGCGGAACCGCGACAAACGGCTGCTGTGGGGTCTTCGCCGATGTGTCCTTGCGCTTTTTCTTCGCCTTGGCGGGGGCCGACGCTGCCGGCTCCGATGGTGCCGGCCGAGCGTTGAAGCCCGAAGCCTTGACCGGGGGCAAGCCTGCTTCGCGGGCGCGGCGATCCCGCTCGAGCTCGTCGGCAAGCCGGGCGTCGGCCTTGGCTGCCGCTCGTGCCGACTTCTGTTGCTCGGCGCTGCGCGGATCGGCCACGTCCACCGTCTTGCCTCCTTCGCCGCAAGGCTTGTTCTGATAGACGCGGCCATCGGGCCCGCAGCGATAGACCTGCTCGGCAGCGGCACTGTGCAGGCTCAACGCGAAGAGCATTCCGACGAGGGAAAGCGGTGGCTTCAACTCGCGTTCTCCGGCGCGTCTCGCGGCGCCAGTGCAGCAGGAGGCTTCGGTGGCTTCGGCAACTTCGGACGCGGCGGCTTGGCGTGGATCTTCATGATCGCGCGCTCCATCTCGCCGGCGAGCAGCAGGTCCAGCGCGTCGAGCGACTGCTCGATGCATTTGTCGATCGCCTCTCGGTCCTCGGATGAAGGCTTCCTCAGCACGTAGTTCACGACTTCGGCTTTCACGCCGGGGTGACCGATGCCGAGCCGCAACCGCCAGAAGTCGGGAGTTCCGAGTTGCGCGCAGATGTCCTTGACGCCGTTGGCCGAGGCACTGCCGCCCAGCTTCAGCTTCATGTGCCCGGGCTGCAGGTCGAGCTCGTCGTGCGCGACGAGGATCTGCTGCGCTTCGATCTTGTAGAAACGCGCGAGCGCCGCGACCGATTTTCCGGACAGGTTCATGTACGTCATCGGCTCGAGCAGCCACACCGGGCCTTCCGGCCGATTCACGCGAGCAACCAGTCCGAAATAGCTGCGCTCGGGCACGAGCGAGACGCGCAGCTTGCGGGCCGCCGCCTCGAGCCAACAGAAGCCCGCGTTGTGTCGCGTGTGCTCGTATTCCGGTCCGGGGTTGCCCAGACCCACCAGCATTCGAATCATGGCGCGATTATCGATGCGTCCAAAAAAAGGAAGCCCCGCCTGGGCGGGGCTGCTTGCTCGCGCAACGTCACGCGATTACTTCTTGTCCTTGCCGGACTTGCCTTCCTTGCCGGACTTGCCTTCCTTGGCGGGCTTGGCTTCCTTGGCCTCCTTGCCACTCTTGGCCGGCGCCACGGGAGCCGTAGCCACCGCAGCGACAGCGTCAGCGGCAGGTGCCGCTTCCTCTTCGGCCGCCGCACGCACCGACACCGAGACGATCACCGGGTTGGCCTTGCCATGCGTGACAACCTTGACACCGCCGAGCGGGATGTCGCTGACGTGCAGCGTCTGGCCCTTGGCGAGGTTGCCGAGGTCGACGGTCAGGAACTCTGGCAGCTCCGAGGCCAGGCATTCGATCAACAGCTCGGTGACGACGTGGTTGACCAGGCAGTGCTCGGTCTTGACGGCGGGCGACTGCTCTTCGTTGATGAAGTGCAACGGCACCTTCTTCGTGATCCTCGTCGTCGCGTCGACGCGCTGGAAGTCGATGTGCAGCACGATCGGGCGGAACGGGTGCATCTGGTAGTCGCGCAACAGCACCTGTTGCGACTTGCCCGCCAGTTCCATCTCGAGGATCGATGAATGGAACGCTTCCTTCTTGAGCGCGAAGAAGAGCGCGTTGTGATCGAGCTCGATCATCGCCGGTGTGCCGGCGCCATAGACGATGCCGGGCACCTTTGCGGCGTTGCGCAGGCGGCGGCTCGCTCCGGTCCCCTGCAAGGTGCGCTCGAAAGCGACGAATTTCATGGTGTTCTCCAAAAGAAACCTTGGCGCCCGCGACCAGGCTGCCAAAAACAAAGGCCTTGCGGCCCCCCCGAAGGCCGGCAGCGCCATGCCACCGGCCCGAAACCGAAAAGGGCCCTTCGGGCCCGCCAATCCTTCTAAAAATTGCTGTTCTGCTCCGAAAAGAGTGAGGTGACCGATTCGCCGTCCGAAATGCGGCGGATCGTTTCGGCGAACAGGAAGGCCACCGACAGCTGTCGGATCGTCTTGCAGCCGCGCGCTTCCGTGCCCAGCGGGATGGTGTTCGTGATCACCACTTCATCGATCTGCGAACCGCGCAGGCGCTCCACCGCCGGACCGGAAAAAACCGGGTGCGTGCAATACGCGAACACCTTCGACGCGCCACGCTCCTTCAGCACTTCGGCCGCTTTCACGAGCGTGCCGGCAGTGTCGATCATGTCGTCCATGATCACGCAGTTGCGGCTCTCGATTTCGCCGATCACGTGCATCACTTCCGACACGTTGGCAGCGGCGCGCCGCTTGTCGATGATTGCGAGATCGCAGCCGAGCTGCTTGGCGAGCGCTCGCGCACGCACGACGCCGCCGACGTCGGGCGAGACGACGACGAGGTCCTTGTGGCTCTTCGTCTTGACGTCGGAGAGCAGCACCGGCGAGGCATAGATGTTGTCGACGGGAATGTCGAAGAAGCCCTGGATCTGGTCGGCGTGCAGGTCCATCGTCAGCAGCCGCTCGACGCCCACTGCCTCGAGCATGTTGGCGACCACCTTGGCGCTGATCGGCACGCGTGTCGAGCGCGGGCGCCGGTCCTGGCGCGCGTAGCCGTAGTACGGGATCACCGCGGTGATACGCCGCGCGGACGCGCGCTTGAGCGCGTCGACCATGATGAGGAGCTCCATCAGGTTCTCATTGGTCGGCGCGCAGGTGGGCTGCACCACGAACACGTCGCGCGCGCGCACGTTCTGCTGGATCTCGACCTTCACTTCGCCGTCGGAGAAGCGGCCCACTTCGGCCTTGCCCAGCTCGACGCCCAGGTGGGTCGCGATTTCCTGCGCGAGGGCCGGATTGGCATTGCCGGTGAACAGCACGGTGTTGAACAGCACGAAACCTCCGACGGTTGCTTCACCCCGGGCTGTGCGAGGCTGTGGCCAGATCTCAGCAGAACGTTTGGCAGGGGAGGAAGGACTCGAACCCTCGCATGTCGGAATCAAAATCCGATGCCTTGACCAACTTGGCGACTCCCCTACACGGGTTCGAGCGCGACACAAACCCTCGCTCGAACCTTCAACCGCGTTCAGTCCGTGGCCCACCCCGCCAGTGGGTGAGATTCGAGACTGCGACACATGCGAGCGACCCATCCCGGCGGAAGCTCCACCGGCAATGGCGCAACGGGGCGCTCGCCCGTGCCTGCTCTTGCAAACACCGCGCTGCCCGAGCCCGTCATGCGGCTGTTGCCGAACCGCACTTGCAACAGCTCGCAGGCCTTCGCGACATCAGGACAATGGGCTTGTGCAGGGAGCTGAAGATCGTTTCGACCGAAGCCTTCCACCGTGAAGTCCATCCACCTGGCGGGGTCTGCAAGAAAGCCCGAAAGTATAACAGCGCCGGTGTCCCGAACCAGGGCCGGGCTCGCGAAAACGGAGCGCGTCTCGAGGCTCGCGGCGGGCTTCAGGACGGCGAGCCATTGAGGCGGGATGTCGACCGGCACGAGTCGCTCGCCGACCCCTTCGACGAAGGCATTGCGCCCGCCGACGAAGAACGGCACGTCGGCGCCGAGCGCAAGGCCGATCGCCTGCAGCCGCTCGCGTGGCCACTGGAGACCCCAAAGTTGGTTCAACGCGAGCAACGTCGACGCCGCGTCGGAACTGCCTCCACCCATGCCGGCGCCCGAGGGCACGCGCTTGTCGATCGAGATGTCGGCGCCGAGCGTCGTGCCGCTTGCCGCTTGCAGCGCTCGCGCGGCTCGCAGGCACAGATCGTCGGCGGGCAACGGCTGCGCGAGGTCATGACGTTGGAGCCGGCCGTCGGTGCGCCGCTCGAAATGCAGCGTGTCGCACCAGTCGATGAGCGTGAACAGCGATTGCAGCAGGTGGTAGCCATCGTCGCGAACCCCGACCACGTGCAGGAACAGGTTGAGCTTGGCCGGCGCCAACACGTCGTGAATAGCGAGCACGGTCATTGCGCGATCAGCGATCGAGTCGCGCGCGCACCGTCACGACGGGCTGGCGTGTGCGCCGCGCGGTCACCCAGCCTTCGTCGAAGCGGGCCAGATTGACGGCCCAGCCGAGTTGCTCGAAGCCTGCGGCCACCGGATCCGGCTGGCTCGGGGCGCCTGGCCAAGGTCGGCCGCGCAGCCAGTCGAACAGCGCAGCGACAGGGAGACTTTCACCCAGCACTTCGCGCGTGAGCGCGTCCAGGTCCGGGTAATCGGTCGTCGCCTGTGGCGTCTTCAGCACCACCGAACCGGGCGCCCAGCTCGCCTGCGCCATGACGTTGCCGAGCGGATTGTTGAGGTCGAGCCGGCCGCTGCGAGGATCGCCGCTCAGCTCGAAAGCGGCCGACACGGCACGCGGTGTGGCACCGGGTTCGGTTTCGACCTGCACCGACAGGCGGCCTGACAGGATCTCCCCTTCGGTCGGTGTGCGCGGCACTGAACTGCATGCGGCGAGCAGCAGCGCCAGGAGCAAAGGCAGTGCAAGCCGTCGCAGCGCGTGGGTCACAAGTCGACCCGCAGCCGCGCGAGCATCTCGCGCAGCACGTCGTTGTTGGCGTCGCGATTGCGCGCCTCGCGCAGAATGCGCCGCGCTTCGTCGCGCTGGCCGATCACCCACAGCACTTCACCGAGGTGCGCACCGATTTCGGTGTCGGGCCGCGCCGCGTAGGCGGCGCGCAGCAACCGCAAGGCCTCGTCACGGTTGCCCATGCGGAACTCGACCCAGCCGAGGCTGTCGGTTATGAACGGCTCGCCGGGCACCAGTTCGAGCGCCTTCTGGATCAGCGACTTCGCCTCGGGCAGTCGCATGTTGCGCTCGGCCAACGAATAGCCGAGCGCGTTGTACGCATGGTGGTGCTCGGGCTTCAGCTCGATCACCTTGCGCAGCAGCCGCTCCATTTCGTCCAGACGATTGAGCTTTTCGCTCATCATCGATTGTTCGTACAGCAGGTCGGGATCGTTCGGGAAGCGCTGGTTCGCCGATGCGAGCACGGTATTCGCGTCCGACCACAACTTGACATCGCGCAGCACCTGCGCTTCGGCAAGGAACTTCGCACGTGCGTCATCGGGCGTTTTCTCCGGCAGGCGACGCACCAGTTCACGCGCGTCCTCGACCTTGCCCTGCCGAGCCAGTATCGACGCGCGGCGTGTTTGCACTTCGAGCGCGCGCTGGGGGTTGTCGATCTTGGCCAACCAAGTTTCGGCGGCGGCGAAATCGTTGCGCTGGTCGGCAGCTTGCGCCAGCAGCAGCCAGGCCTGTGTGAGCCCCTGAGCGGGCGTGAGCACGGCATCGTCGTCGTCGTCGATCGCCGCAGATGACTTGCCCGCGGCGGTGCTCGCCTGAATGAGCTGCACATAGGTCAGCAGGGCAGCTTCGGCCTCGCGCGGATGACGCAACTCGAGGTGCAGCGCACCGAGGCTCAACCAGGGCGGGGCGAGCTGCGGCTCGGTGCGGGTCGCCGCATCGAGCTGCGTGATGGCCTCGGGGTAACGCTGCGCCGCGGTCAGCACGCGCGCGTACAGAAGCCGGATCGCATTGCCCGACGGTTTGGCCTGCAGGTAGGCATTGACGAGCGCGTCGGCCTCTGGGGTTAGCGGATTCATCTCCAACCCCAGCAGGGCCGGTCCTTCGGCTTTCGCGTCGAGCGCTTGCGCGCGACGCGCGTGGTCGAGCGCACGGGCCGTGTCGCCCGCCAAGAGCCAGGCGCGACCGAGTGCCACGTTCGACGTCATGCGTGTCGCCGGCTCCGCCAAATGTTTCTGCAGCACTTGTTCGAGCACACCCGGAGCGAGCTTGCGATCGGTGGCGCGGCTGAAGAAGCGCGGCAAGGTCGCGATCAATCCGTTGCGTTCGGACTCGGGCGCCAGCGCGATCAGCGACTGCAACGGCTCCACCGTGTCGTTCGCTCGCCCGAGGGCGACGAGGATCTGGATCACGTAACGATGCGCGTCGATCGAGCTTGGCGCTGCCTCGCGCCAGGCGCGCGACGCCTGCAACGCCTGCTCTCCGGCGCGCCCCTCGAGCGCAATGTCGGCCGCGCGGCGAAACAGCACTTCGTCCTTGGTACGTCGCGCCGCATCGAGCACGACCTCGAATGCATTGCCGGGTTGGCCGCTGCGCAGCTCGAGCTCACCGATCAGCAGTTGGTAAAAGAGCGGCGCGTCGAGCGCCGATTTGGCCTCCTCGGCCGGCTTGGCTGGCTTGACCGATTGCGCCTGCGCACCGAGTACGAGCAGGCACGACACTGCAAAGACTGCCAGCGTGCCTGTGGCTCGCAACAGCGGGGTGAAAGCTGGCATTCGACGACTCCAGAAATGACCGATCGATTCTATCGATGGTGGCCTCGGGCGACGGGGTGCAGGGTAGCGAAGCGGGGTCTTTTCCTCGCAATCGCCGCCTCGCGGCATGCCCTCTGGCGCCGCCATAATCGTCCGCATGCCCGAGCTGCCGGAAGTCGAAGTCACGCGCCAGAGCTTCGCCGAGCGGATCGCCGGGGCAACGGTCACCTCGGTTCGTGTCGGCAAGCCATTGCGCTGGCCGTTGGGTTGCGAGCCGGGCACCTTGATCGGGCGGAGCTGCGGACCTGTGTCACGGCGCGGCAAGTACCTGTGGTTGCAGTTCGATCGGGGCGGGCTGCTGATGCATCTGGGCATGTCGGGCTCGCTCGCTTTCGCCGCGCAAGCGGGTGCACCGGGGGCGCACGATCATTTCGACCTCGTCACAACGCGCGGCACGTTGCGCATGACCGACCCGCGCCGCTTCGGCGCCGTGGTCTGGGCGCCAGCGCTGCACGAGGGCATGGCCGCCAAGCTGCTCTGCGGACTCGGCGTCGAGCCCTTCGACGACGCCTTCACCGGCGAGCATCTGCATGCCCTGCTTCGGCGGCGCAAGGTCGCGATCAAGAACGCGCTGGTCGGCGGCGTCGTCGTCGTCGGTGTGGGCAACATCTACGCGTGCGAGGCGCTGTTCGCCGCCGGCATCGACCCGCGCACCGTGTCGAATCGCCTCAGCCGTGCGCGCTGCGCGACGCTCTGCGCCGCGGTGCGACAGACGCTCGAACGTGCGCTGACGCTCGGCGGTTCGACGCTGCGCAACTTTCGCGATGCCGACGGGGTGAGCGGCGAATTCCAGATCCAGGCGGATGTCTATGGGCGCGAGGGGCAGCCGTGCCGCCGCTGCGCAAGCCTCGTGCGCCGCATCCCGCAGGGCCAGCGATCGACCTACTTCTGCCCCCGCTGCCAGCGTCGCTGAGAGGTCATCGCGGGGCTCTGTGCGTCACCGCGACCTATTCACGCTCTGTGGTTCGATGCTGTCAGCAGATGTTTCCTTCGTGGCTTGAACGGGGGGCCTTGGGCTACCATCGATCGCCCCATCGTCCAGTCAATGAAATCCTCATGAGCTCTTCCTTCGCCGGCAGTCTGGACGCACTGGGGAGCTGGCGACAATCGCTGACCCGGCGACTCGACGAAATCGCGCATTACCTCGGCGAGCACGATCTGCTCGACGAAGCCGGCGGCGACATGGTGGAGTCGTTGCGACAGCGCCTTGCCAGCGAAAAGCTCGTGCTGGCTTTTGTCGCCGAGTTCTCGCGTGGCAAGTCCGAGCTGATCAACGCGATCTTCTTTTCCGACGCCGGTCGCCGCGTTCTGCCGGCCACGCCCGGGCGCACCACGATGTGCCCGGTCGAACTCGGCTACGACGCCGCGGAAGCGCCGGCGCTCGCGCTGCTGCCGATCGAAACGCGGCTCGAAAGCCTCTCGCTCGCCGAACTGCGCGCGCAGCCCCGCGCCTGGACGAAGCGCGAGCTTGCGGTCGACTCGCCGGAGCAGCTCGCACAGGCGCTGGGTGAAGTGATGCGCACGCAGCGCGTCAGCCTCGACGATGCTCGCGCACTCGGCTTCTGGGACGACGCGAATCCCGACGACAACCCGCCGATCGACGAAGGCCGGGTCGAGGTGCCCGTGTGGCGCCACGCGGTCATCAACTATCCGCATCCGCTGCTCAAGCGTGGGTTGGTCGTGCTCGACACGCCGGGGCTCAACGCGATCGGCGCCGAGCCCGAGCTCACGCTGAGCCTGCTGCCGACCGCTCATGCGACGGTGTTCATCCTCGGCGCCGACACCGGAGTCACCAGATCGGACCTGTCGATCTGGCGTGACCACCTGAGCGGCCATGCGCGCACGCGATACGTCGCGCTGAACAAGATCGATGCACTGTTCGACCCGCTGACGCCCCCGGCGATCGTGTGCGAACAGATCGAACGTCAACGCCAGCTCACCGCACAGACCCTTGGCATCGGCGCCGACCGCGTGTTTCCGATTTCGGCGCGGCAGGCGCTGGCCGCACGCGTGGACGGCAACGACGAAGGCCTGATCGCGAGCCGCTTGCCCGAGCTCGAATCGGCGCTCGCGACACAGTTGCTGCCACAGCGTCGCCAGGTGCTCGAAGAGATCGTCGTGGACGGCGGCGCGCGACTCGAGGCGCATGTGATGCGCAGCCTGGGCGACCGACGCCGCCAGATTGCCGAACAGATGCTCGAGCTGCGCGGCCTGCGCGGCAAGAGCAACGCCAGGCTGCACACGATGCTGCAGCGTGTCGATGCCGAGACGACCGAGTTCGAGCAATGCACCGCGAGACTGCACGCGATGCGCTCGGTGCACAGCCGCATGCTGAAAGATGCGCTGATCGATCTGTCGAGCGAACAACTGCGCGACCAGATCAGCGTGATGCAACGCGCGATGGCCGCGACGCTGATGAATCTCGGCGCCAAGCGAGCCTTCAGCCAACTGTGCGCTCGCCTGCGCACATTGATCGAGCATGCCCACCAACGCGGTGTCGAAATTCAGCAGATGCTCGCCGCGTCGTTCAACCTGCTGAACGCGGACTACGGCTTCAGCCTGTCGCTCACTTCGCCGCCGGACCTGCAGCGCTACCTGCACGAACTCGACATGATCGAGCGCAACTACGTGCAGTACCTCGGCATCACGCAGGCCATTCGCCTGTCGCAACCGAAGTTCATGGAGCAGTTTCGCCGCATGCTGGTGTCCAAGCTGCGTGTGGTGTTCGAGAACGCGAGCGGCGAACTCGAACTGTGGAACAAGACCGCTTCGTCGCAGGTCGATTCGCAACTGCGCGAGCGGCGCCGCGGCTTCAAGCGCCGCCGCGAGGCGCTGGAGCGCATCCAGAGCGCCGCGGGCGAACTCGAGCAGCGCATCGGCGAGTTCGAGGCGCAGGATGCCCGGCTGCAGCAGTTCCAGTCGAAGGCGGCTGGGCTGTTGCAGACGCTGCGCCAGCCGCAGAGCCTGCAGGAACTCCCGGAACTGGACGAACCCGTCCTTCACTTGAGCGCCAGCATCGCCGAGAGCAAGCGCGTGCCGATGCACGCGTGAAATGGCGGCCCCAAGACGCCTGCGGCGTCGTCCCCCAAGGGGAGCTCAGCCCTCTTGGGAGCGGCCCGGCGAGGGCTGAGTTGAAACGCGCACTCGAGTCGTTCGCGCCGCGCGTCGTCGAGTGGCAGCGCGAGCATGGGCGGCACGACCTGCCGTGGCAGCGAACGCGCGACCCGTACCGCGTATGGCTGTCGGAAATCATGCTGCAGCAGACCCAGGTCGCGACCGTGCTCGCGTACTACGAGCCTTTCCTGCAGCGCTTCCCCGATGTCCGCGTGCTGGCGGCCGCGCCGCTCGATGCGGTGCTCGCGGCGTGGAGCGGGCTCGGCTACTACAGCCGTGCGCGCAATCTGCATCGCTGTGCGCAAGCGGTCGTCGCTGCGCACGCCGGCGAGTTCCCGCGGACGAGCCCGGAGCTTGCGCGACTGCCGGGCATCGGCAAATCGACCGCGGCGGCGATCGCTGCGTTCTGCCACGGCGAACGTGTTGCGATCCTCGATGGCAACGTCAAGCGTGTGCTCTCGCGCGTAATCGGTTTTGGCGCTGATCTCGCGCAGGCAGCGAACGAACGCGAGCTGTGGGCACATGCGACAAGCCTGCTGCCCGCGCAAGGCATCGAGCCTTACACGCAGGGGCTGATGGATCTCGGTGCCGGCGTGTGCGTCGCCAAGGCACCACGATGCCTGCTGTGCCCGGTGCACGATCTGTGCGCCGCACGCCGCGAAGGCAAGCCCGAAAACTACCCGGTGAAGACGCGCAAGCTGGAGCGCGGCCGACGCGAGCACTGGTGGCTGTGGCTGCAATGGCGAGGCCGCGTGTGGCTGCAGCAGCGCCCGCCGACGGGGGTGTGGGCCGGACTGTGGATACTCCCGCTGTTCGATGACGAAGCCGCGCTGAACCAGACCGCGCAAGCGCTCGGCGCGTCATGTGTAGCACAGTCGACCATCGAGCATGCATTGACCCACTTCGACTGGACACTGCACCCGATGCGCGCCGTGCTGACGCGCCGCCCGGCCGACGCATTGCTCGGGGCAGGGCAGTGGGTCACCCACGATGAGATTGCGTCCTTTGCGTTGCCCGCGCCACTGAAGCGTTTGCTTGCCGCCAGGTAGGGTGCCGAGATCGCCGTAGCGAGCGGGTCGAGTTGGGTCAGAGAAGCGCAGCCGTACTCCCTGTACGGCGAGCATCGCAAGGCCCAAATCGGCCCGCGCAGTAGGCGAGATCGGTACCCTACGACACAACACCCTTGCTGCGCAGGAACTCATCGACGAGGCGCAAGCGCACGACCGGGTCTTCGAGTTCCATCAGCCTTTGCTTGGCCGCCATCGGGATCGGCAGAATCTCGCACCAGCGGTTGGCCACCCATCCCGCATCGTCGAAGTGGAACGGCTCGAGGAACGGGACTGCACTTTGCAAGCGCAGCGTCGCGATCGCATTGACGAGCCCGCGCACCGTGCCGTGCATCGACGGGTCGGGCGCGATCACCGCGTCGTCGTCGACCATGCGGGCGTCGCCGACCCACAGCCCGTCGGCCTGCTGCTCGGTCGAGCGCAGCTCGAAGCGGTGCATGCCGCGGCAGCGCACCTGCAGAATCCCCGGCTGCACGCTGTCGACGTCCATCACCTCGGCGACGACGCCGCGCCGCTCCAGGTCGATCGGTTCGTTGGCCTGGCGCACTTCGGGACCCTGGCGCAGCGCGACGACGCCGAACAGACTTTGCTCGCGCACGCAGCGGGCCATCAGGTCGAGGTAGCGTGCCTCGAATACTTTCAGGTTCAGCAACCCCGCCGGAAACAGCACGGTGTGCAGCGGGAACAGAGGCAGATCAGCCTGGTCGAGCGGCGAGCTCATAAGGCAACCTTACGCACTTCGTGCGGTCCCTCCGAGAGGGAATTCGCCCCCGGGACCCGGAGTGGCCCCCTCGTGGCCCATGGCGGCCGGGCGGGGCTCATGCGTCATCCATCGCGTGCGTCGAGTTCGCGATGGCGGATCAGCGTGCCGGGATGATCGGCGAAGCGTCGTGCCAGGATCTCGACGAAATAGACCGAGCGGTGCTGGCCTCCGGTGCAACCGATCGCCACCGTCAGGTAGCTGCGCGGATCGCCGGCGAATGCGGGCAGCCAGCGGCGCAGAAACGCCTCGATGTCCGACAGCAGCTGTCCCGCCTCGGGTTGCGCCTCCAGATAGGCGGCCACTTGCGGATCGCGCCCGGTCTGCAGACGAAGTTCGCGGATGTAGTGCGGATTGGGCAGCATGCGCACGTCGAAAACATAGTCGGCGTCGAGCGGCACGCCGTGCTTGAACGCGAACGACTCGAACACCAGCGTCGGCGACGTGTGCGTGGCGCGCACCAGGTCGCGCACCCACAGGCGCAACTGCGCGGGCCGCAATTGGCTGGTGTCGACGACGACCGAGACCGCGCGCAAATCGGCGAGCAATTGGCGCTCGAGCTCGATCGCATCGGTCAGCGCGCGGTGAAAGTCATGGTGAGCTCCTTGCGGAGCGGCGCCGCTCGCAGCCGCTGTCGACAGCGGATGCAGCCGGCGCGTCTCGGAGAAGCGCCGCACCAGCGCGTCGGTGCTCGCGTCGAGGAAGACCGAGCGCACAAGCACGCCTTCGTTGCGCAATTCTTCGAGCAGCGGCAGCAGGTGCGGCAGCGACCCGGCACTGCGAGCATCCACCGCGATCGCGACACGGCGCTGCGCGCGTCCACCCTCGAGCCGCAGGAATTCACGCAGCAGTTCAGGCGGGAGGTTGTCGATGCAATAGAAGCCCGCGTCCTCGAGCGCATGCAACGCCACCGACTTGCCCGAGCCCGAAATGCCGGTGATGAGCACGACTTCGCGCGCTTGCACAGCGCTGGCCAGCGCGTCCTCGACGCGGGCGGGCGACCTGCTCATTGAAGCCCCCTTCGGCGCTGCGCGCCGGTCCCCCCGAGGGGGAGCGAGCGCCTTGGGAGCGGCCCAGCGGCGCTCATGCCCGCTTCCCCGCGCGTCGTGGCGGCTCGCTGGCCATCGCCATGCCGGTGGCGAGCATCTCCTGGGCGTGCGCGATGCTCGTGCCCGACAGGCGCTCGCCGGCCAGCATGCGGGCGATCTCCGCGACCCGCGCTTCGCCGGCGATGGCGTCGACCGCGCTTTGCGCGACGCCGCCGCGCACCGTCTTCGTGACGAGCCAATGGTGATCGGCGCATGCCGCGACCTGGGGCAGGTGCGTCACCGCGAGCACTTGCCGTTCGCGGCCCAGGCGCTTCATCAGCCGGCCGACCGTCTCGGCGACCGCCCCGCCAACGCCGGCGTCGATCTCGTCGAAGATCAACGTGCCGATGCTCGCGTCCTCGCCGCGGCAGGTGGTCACCGCAATCGCGAGTGCGATGCGCGACAGCTCGCCGCCCGACGCGACGCGCGCGAGCGGCCGCGGTGTGCTGCCTTCGTGGCCCGCGACCAGGAACTCGGCGGACTCCATGCCGAAGGATTGCGGCGCGTCCTGCGCAAGCAGCGCCACGTCGAAGCGACCGCCCCCCATGCCGAGTGTCTGCAATGCCTGCGTCACGCTGGTCGAAAGCGCCCGCGCTGCGGCTTTGCGCGCTTTCGTCACCACCGCGGCTTGCGCGTCGTAGCCCGCGCGCGTGCGCACGACCTCGCGTTCGAGCGCGTCCAGATCGGCGGCCGCGTCGAGCGCTCGCAACTCGTCCTTCCATATTGCCAACATCGCCGGCAACTCTGCAGGCGCGCGGCGATAGCGTCGCGCGAGCGAGACCCATGCGGAAAGCCGCTCGTCGAGCTGCTGCAGGCGCTCGGGCTCCAGTTCGGCGTGATGGAGGTACGCGTTGAGCGTATGCGCCGCATCCTGCAGTTGCGCCTGCGCGCCCTGCAGCACTTCGACCACCGGAGCCAGGCGCGCATCGAAGCGCGCGACGTCGGTCAGCGCTTCGGCGGCCCGGCCGGTCAGCGCGTCGGCGTTTTCATCGGCTTCGGAGATGGCTTCGAGCGCGCTGTGTGCCGCATCCATCAGCGACTGCGCGTTCGACAGGCGCTGGTGTTCGGCGTTCAGAGTTTCCCATTCGTCGGCAAGCGGCGCGAGCTTGTCGACCTCGCCGACCTGCCACGCGAGGCGCTCGCGCTCGCGCGACAGATCGGCCTGCCGCTCGCGTGCAGTGTCCAAGGCTTGCACGGCTGCGCGCCAGTGCGTCCACAGCGATGCGAGCTCATCGCCGTCGACACCCGCCTGCGCGTCGAGCATGACACGCACCGCGCTCGGGCGCGTCAGGCTCTGCCACGCGTGCTGGCCGTGGATGTCGACCAGATGGTCGGCCGCTTCTCGCAGTTGCGACAGCGTCGCGGCGCTGCCGTTGATCCATGCCCGGCCCTTGCCTTGCGCGTCGATCGTGCGGCGCAGCAGCAATGTGTTGCCGTCATCGGTGACCGCGAAACCGGCCTCGTCGAGCCACGCGACGAGCGCCGCCGGCGTATCGAACTCCGCCGAGATCTCGGCGCGCGCCGCCCCTTCGCGCACCTGGCCGACGTCACCGCGGCTGCCGAGCGCGAGTTGCAGTGCATCGACCAGGATCGACTTGCCCGCGCCCGTCTCGCCGGTGAGCACCGAAAAGCCGCCGTCGAACTCGACTTCGAGAGCCGACACGATGACGAAGTCGCGCAGCGCGAGCCGCCTAAGCATGAAAGGCCCTTAGCCCGCACATCAGTCGACGACTCCTTCGTTCCAATGCAGCTTGCGTCGCAAGGTGGCGTAGTAGCTCCAGCCGCGTGGGTGCAGAAAGCGGACCTGGTGCGCCGACCTGCGCACGCGGATGCGGTCGCCGTGTAGCAGGCTCGCCAGCGTCTGCATGTCGAAGTTCACGCTGACGTCGGCGCCGCCGGCGACGATCTCGACGCTGATCTCGCCGGTGTCGGGCATCACGATCGGGCGATTCGACAGCGCGTGCGGCGCGATCGGCACCAGCACCCAGCCGGCGATGCCGGGATGCAGGATCGGACCGCTGGCCGACAGCGCATACGCCGTCGAGCCCGTGGGCGACGCGAGGATCAGCCCGTCGGCGCGCAGGTTCGCGACGAACTCGGTGCCGACATCGATGCGCAGCTCGACCATGTTCGCGGTGGCCCCGCGGCTCACCACGACGTCGTTCATCGCGATGCTGCCGAAGATCTGCCGCCCGTCGCGCCAAACGCCCCCTTCGAGCATGCTTCGGTGCTCGACCTCGTAGTCGCCGCCGACCATCGACGCGAGCGCTTCGCTGTAGCTGCCGATCGGCACGTCGGTGATGAACCCGAGACGGCCCTGATTGATGCCGACCAGCGGCACGCCGTGGGGTGCAAGTTGGCGTGCGATGCCCAGCATCGTGCCGTCGCCGCCGACAACGACCGCGAGGTCGCAGGACTCGCCCAACCCGTCGGCGGCCAGCGCGGGAAAGTCGGTGATGCCGGTGTTGAGCGCGGTGTCGCGCTCGAGCGTTACCTCCAGGCCCTGCCGCACGAGGAAATGCGCAATCTCCTCCAGTATCGGGCGAATGCCCCGTGCCTGGTATTTGCCTACTAGCGCGGCATGACGAAAAGGGGACGCCATGCGAGGGATTACACCACACGACATTACGCCAACAAGGCGAAAAATGCCCCGCGTCCTACAATGAAAATCATGCTGGACGAGCGTGCCAAATCGCTGTTGAAGACGCTGGTCGAACGCTACATCGCCGACGGTCAGCCGGTCGGCTCGCGCACGCTGTCGCGCGCCAGCGGACTCGAGTTGTCGCCGGCGACGATCCGCAACGTGATGGCCGATCTCGAAGACCTCGGCCTGATCGCGAGTCCGCACACGTCGGCGGGCCGAGTGCCGACTGCGCGCGGCTATCGCTTGTTCGTCGACACGATGCTGACTGCGCGGCCGCTGTCGGCTCAGTCCGAGCCGGAACTCGCGAGCGCGCGCGAGCAACTGCAGCCCGATCAGCCGCAACGCGTGATCATGCACGCGGCGCAGTTGCTGTCGAACCTTTCGAACTTCGTCGGCGTCGTGACCGCACCGCGCAAGGCGAGCGTGTTTCACCACATCGAGTTCCTGCGCCTGAGCGAACGGCGCATCCTCGTCATCATGGTCGCGCCCGACGGCGACGTGCAAAACCGCGTGATCTTCACCTCGCACGACTACACGCAGGCGCAACTGATCGAAGCGAGCAACTTCCTCACCGCGAACTACGCGGGCCTCACGATCGAGGAGGTGCGTGAACGACTGAAGCGCGAGGTCGACGAGCTGCGCAGCGAGATCGGCGAGCTGATGCAAGCCGCAGTGCAGGCCGGTTCCGAGGCGATGGCCGACCAGGAACAGGTGGTCATCTCCGGCGAGCGCAAGCTGCTTGCGGTGCAGGACTTTTCCAGCGACATGGGCAGTCTGCGTCGGCTTTTCGACCTGTTCGAACAGAAGACCCAACTGATGCGGCTGCTCGACGTGTCGAGTCGCGCCGAGGGCGTTCGCATCTACATCGGCGGTGAGAGCATGGTGGTGCCGTTCGAGGAGTTGTCGATCGTGTCGGCGCCGTACGAAGTCGATGGGCAGATCGTCGGCACGCTGGGTGTGATCGGGCCGACGCGGATGGCTTACGACCGCATGATTCAAATCGTGGATATCACGTCGCGGTTGGTTTCGAACGCGCTATCCCAAAAGTAGCCATCGCACCGAAACGGCCGCGACGGCTTAGACTCGTTCCACGGAACCTTCGGTCCGTCAACTCGCGGCGGTGCCGTGTACGCGGCACCTACAATCTTCTCGTTGGGTTGATCCGAGTCGCGCAGCAGCGGAGCGACCCAACGAGCAGGGCCGTTAGCTCAGCGGTTAGAGCAGAGGACTCATAA
>Ga0184637_10000168_pt1 | contig 46762 bp, 60 predicted proteins | sample PLM3_127_b2_FD_133143 | JGI IMG/M metagenome (GOLD analysis project Ga0184637, IMG submission 133143) | Groundwater sediment microbial communities from an aquifer in East River, Colorado, USA - PLM3_127_b2 | ecosystem: Environmental > Terrestrial > Soil > Riparian zone | place: USA: East River...
CGACCCGACCCGCGACGATCCGACGGGTATCGAACTTGTAGATGTCCTGCACCGGGAAACGAAGGGCCTGTCCTTCGCGAGCGCCCTCGCTCTCGAACCGGCCGAGCGTCTCGAGCACCGTCGGCCCGTCGTGCCACGGCATGTTGGCGCTCGCCGCCGCGACGTTGTCGCCAAGGCTGGCACTCGCCGGCACGAACCGCTGTGGCTGCACGCCAAGCTGCGCGAGGAAGGCGTCGTACTCGTCGACGATCGCCGCGTAACGCTCGTGGCTGTAATCGACGAGGTCCATCTTGTTGACGACGACCGCGACCTGCTGCACGCCGACGAGCGCCAGCAGCTGGCCGTGCCGCCTGGACTGCTCCTGAACACCCTCCGCAGCGTCGATCACGAGCAGCGCCGCCTCCGCGCGAGCTGCCCCCGAAACCATGTTCTTCAGGAACTCCTTGTGGCCGGGCGCGTCGATGATGATGTACTCGCGCCCCTTCCACGAGAAGAAGGTGCGGGCGGAATCGATGGTGATGCCTTGCTCCTGCTCCTCCAGGAAAGCGTCGAAGAGGAACGCGTACTCGAAGGCCTTGCCCTGCTGGCGGCATATGGCCTGGACGCGCTCCAGCTTCCCATCCGGCAGCGAGCCGGTGTCGGCGTAGAGACGGCCGAGGAGCGTGGACTTGCCATGGTCCACGTGGCCGACCACGACGATGGTGAGACGATCTGTGGCAGGGGGCGCAAGGCTCGCCATGCGGGCTACATGTACCCGTCTTTGCGCAGCAGCTCCATGCCGCGGCCCTCATCCTGGGCGCGGCCGGCTCGCTCGGCCACGGTTGTCAGCTTCAGCTCTTCAATCAGCTCGTCGATGTTCTTCGCAGTGGATTTCACACCGAAGGTGCACGGGGCACACCCCAGGCTGCGATAGCGGTTGCCGTCGCCCTTATCGAAGTACAGGTCGATGACCTCGATGTTCTCCAGGCGGATGTATTGCCAGATGTCGATCTCGCGCCAATCGAGCAACGGGTGGATGCGGATGTGGGTGCCCGGCGGGAAGCTCGTCTTGAACTGGTCCCACAGCTCGGGCGGTTGATCGCGGAAGTCCCAATCGCCGTCGCCGTCGCGCGGCGAGAAATAACGCTCCTTCGCGCGTGTCCCCTCTTCATCAGCGCGGATCCCTAGGATGACGCCGGTGAACTGGTGCTCGTCGAGGAAGTTCTTCAGACCCATAGTCTTGAGTGCCGTGCAGCAGACGACGCGTCCCAGGGTGTGGTTCATCCCCTCTGCCAGAGCCTGCTTGTTCTGCCCGATAAGCAGGTTCAGTCCCCACTCTTTCGCGACCCGGTCTCGGTACTCGATCATCGCGGGAATCTTGTAGCTCGTGTCGATGTGGACCAGCGGAAACGGCACGTGCCCGAAGAACGCCTTGCGCACGAGCCAGAGCAGGGCGGTCGAGTCCTTGCCCATGGACCACAACATGCAGAGGTCTTCGAAGTTCTTGTACGCCTCGCGCAGGATGTACACGCTCTGGTCCTCGAGCGCACGCAGGTGGCGCTCGGTAGCTTCGTCTATCTTGCGGACGCTCGTGGCGGCGACGGCCAACAGGACTCCAGGGTATTGTTGATAAAGTCGAGAGGATTAATAGTAAATGCCTGGCGTCGAGGTAGTCAATAACGGCTACTCGAGCCCTCGCATGCGTGGAATCCAGAAGAGGAGCACGACGCCGGCCACGGCGAGGCAGCCGCCCATAAGCGCTGTGGCGAAGGGCGCGCCCCCGAACTCGGCAATCGCTCCGATAAGGAAGCTCCCGATGGGGATGAACCCGCGGTCGAGCTGATGAAACGCCATTACGCGGCCGCGGTAACCACTGGGCACGATCAGCTGCACCAGCATGCTGTTGGTCGTCGCGTAGAGCTGCTGTGTCGCGCTGGCGAAAAACAGCAACCCTGCCGCGAGGACCACCCAGGGCGTGAGCGCGAAGCCAAAGATGAACCCGCCGAATCCGATAAGACCGAGCATCATCAGCAGGCCCTTGCGCGGAAAGTCGCCGAAAGCGGAGATCGCGAATGCTCCGATGAGCGACCCGACAGCCGCACAGGTATTGAGAAGACCCAGACCTTGTGGTCCAACGGCAAAGACGTCGGTTGCGAAAATTGGAAGCATGGTCTGATAGGGCTGTCCAAACAGGAATGGGAGGATGCCCGTCACGACGAGCATAAGCACGACCGGCTGGTGGCCGACGTACCGCACCCCGTCGAGGAAGGTCCCCCACCCGGATGTGCCGGGCCGGTGCTCGGTGCGGGCGGGCGCTCTCATGAGGAACAGCGTCCAAAGGACGACCAGGTAGGCCGCGACGTGGAGCCAGAGCACCCAGGGAGCGCCGACCAGGGCGATTAGCACGCCGGCGAGGGCCGGGCCAACCATGCGGCTAGCATTAAAAACGGCGGAGTGCAGCGCGACGGCGTTGGTGATCTCGCTTCGCGGCACGAGGTCCCCGATCACGCTGCTCCGCGCCGGCGAGTTGAAAGCGACGGAGACGCCACGCAGAATGAGCAGAACATAGAGCTGCCAGAGCTGCAACGCGTCGGCGGTCGCGAGGGCCGCGATCGCGGCGGTCGTCACGAGGCCCGCGGCCTGCGTCCAGATCATCAACGCTCGGCGGTCCATCCGATCCGCCACGACTCCGCCCGCCAGCGAGAACACCATCGTGGGCAACCCGCGAACGAGGTTCACCGTCCCGAGCGCCAGCGGCGACCCTGTTTGCACCCACACGAGCCAGTTGATGGCGATGTTGTCCATCCACTCGCCCGTCTGCGCGGCCATGAGGCCCGACCAGAGGTACCGCCAGTCGCGATGGCGGAGGGAGCTGACCAGGCGCATGGGCCCCCGGGCTTCGGGCAGCTCATCAGGGGCACGTGTTGCCGTGGGAACGTGCAAGCGGGTGCTCCAGGCGTCAATGAGGGCGTCAGGGGTGCGCAGGCGCGCAGCGCCGATTGTAATCTCATTCAAGTTCGCAATTCACCGCCCTCGGCTTTCAGCCTCGCGGCCCAGAATTGCGGATCGCTGGGCCACGAGGCCCGGAGGAATCCCCAGAGCGGTATCGGCTATTCGCGTCGTGACGCTTCCGGAGCTTCGCTTCGGGTTATCCCTCGAGCAGCCCCGCCTTGCGCGCGACGGCCCCCAGGTTGACGTCCCACCCGACGCCGAACGTCTTGTCCGTGAGGACTCGCGAGTCCTCAGGATTCCACATGTTGGATTTCAGCCGTTCGAGGGTTGGTGGCCGGAAGTCGTACGGGACCTTGCCGGCTAGACGGCCGTGCCAGGTCCGCTCTTCGGGCGGTCGTATCAGCTCCTGTATCACCGCCGCCCCGACCAGGGCGATGGCGCCGAGCGTGAGGAGCCCGCCGATGCCCTTGATCTCGACTTCGATACCGCCGAGCTCGAATTCCAGCTCCATGGGCTGTCTCCCTATCGTCTGTGAGGCATTGTGGGTGAACGTCATGTTTGGCTGCAGAGGGATCGCGCCCCGCTCGCTACATCAAGGTGACTTCGACCGTGGAGAGGTGGACGAGGTTCCCATCTCGCGGGCTCGTGTCGAACACCTCGACGCGGCCGGGCTGGCTCCCGCCCGACAGCGTGTAGGACACCGTCCCACTGAACGGGCCGCGCGCGCCCAGCGCGCCGGTGACGCTCGCCGATCCCGTCCCGATCTCGGTTCCGGCCTGGTCGCGAACCCGCAGACCCAGCTGATTGTGCTGCGTGGCCTGCCCGACGCCGCTCACCGTGATCGGGCTCGACACGATGGCCAACAATGTGGGGGCATTGATCTGAAGGCGCTCGCCGCCAGGACAGAATTTGCGCACGAGCCACCAGAGGCCGCCGCCCAATGCGAAGACACCGAGGATTCGTCTGATCATCTTTTCACCCTCCCTGGCACGAGGTCCATTTCTCACTCTACCCGACATAACCGTCAACCGCGCCGGGTCTTTCCGGACCAGGCTCTGCTTTTCCCTGAGAGGCTGCGCCCCTATACTTCACGCGACCGGCGCAACGCACAGGACGTTGATCCCGAGCAGACTCACGGGCCCGCCCCCTTTCCCGTGGGTGCGCGCCCTCAAGTGCTCCCGGAGGTGCCCCGTGAAACTCGTGTGCGCTCAGCGGGCCCTGGCTGAAGGCCTCGCGGTAGTCGAGCGCGCGGTCCCCTCCAAGAGTCCGCTTCCCGTGTTGTCCAACATCCTGCTGGTAACCGACGACGGCCGTCTGAAGCTGGTCGCCAACAACCTGGAGATGGCGATCAGCGCCTGGGTTGGCGCCGAAGTGGCCGACGAGGGCGCGGTGACCCTGCCCGCGCGGCTGCTATCCGATTTCGTGTCGACGCTGGTGGGCGGCGACGTGCAGATGGTGCTGAAGCCGGGCACGAAGACGATGCAGTTGAAGGCCGGCCGCTACGAGGCGAACATCAACGGCATCGATGCAGAGGACTTCCCGGCGGTTCCGTCCGTCGGCGACGGCTCCCGCTCTCGCGTGCCCGCGAAGACGCTGCGATCGGCGATCAACCAGGTGGCGTTCGCGGCGGCGACGGACGAAACGCGCCCCGTCCTCTCCGGCGTGCTCGTGACGATCGATGGCGACCAGCTGACGATGGCCGCGGCGGACGGCTTCCGCCTCGCCGTTCGTACTGTCGAGGTGGCCGAGCCCGTCGCTGAGAAGCTCAGCTTGCTGGTGCCCGCGCGCACGCTCATCGAGCTGGCGCGGATCATCCCCGACTCGGACGACCCGGTGGAGATCGCCGCGACGCCGAGCCGCAACCAGGTCATGTTCCAGTACCCGGGCCTGCTCGTCGTCTCGCGGCTCATCGAGGGGCAGTTCCCGGACTACCAGCGGATCATCCCCCAGAGCTACCAGACGCGCGTTGTGCTCCCCGTCTCCGACTTCCTCCAGGCCACGAAGACCGCGGCGGTATTCAGTCGCGACAACTCGAACATCGTGCGGCTATCCGTCGCCCCGAGCGGCGAAGAGCTTGTGCCCGGCCGCGTCGACGTGCTCGCCAGCAGCGCCGAGATGGGCGACAACGCCGGCCAGCTCGACGGCAGCGTCGAGGGCGAGGAAACCCAGATCGCCTTCAACGTGCGCTACCTGCGCGACGCCCTCGAGGCAGTCAACAGCGGCGAGGTGGCCCTGGAGATAACTGGCCCCACGAGCCCGGGGTTACTGAAACCGGTCGCGGGGGCCGGGCATTTGCATGTGATCATGCCGATGCACGTTGCGAAATGAGTAAGGCTTGCGGGTCGCACGGCAGAACACCGGTAATGGTCGCGATCTCGCGGCTGGCGACCACCGAAATCTGAAGCGCTTCGAGCACCTCGCGCCGATCCTGATCCGTTGCCCGCGATAGCCACTCGCTGACAGCCGCGCACGCAGCCGACAAGCTGCTTGCATCTAAGTCGGGAGCGATGGCGGCCTGCTCCGGTTGAAGGCGATGCAGGCGGTCCTCGAGGTCCTGCTTCTGCCGCTTGAGCAGTGCCCCCTCATCCCGAATGAATTGCTCGTCAATCTCGCCGAAGGAGAAGAGGCGCACAAGCCGCTTCTCACGGTCATCCAGCTTTCGAATCTCCCGCTCGATTCGCTGCCGCTCGCTTGCACTGTTGTCCTGGCCGGAAGTCCGCACAAGCTCGCGGAGCACCATCTCAGGGTCGGTAAGCGCGCGATCTACCTCGTCCCAGATGGCCGGCTCAAGACGGTCAAGCCGCACGTAACGTGATCCGCACCGGTCCTTGGTCGTGGGGTTGAATGCATGAGTACAGCCGTAGTACTGCGTCCGGTTGGAGCCGGCCCCCATGGTTTGGCCGACCATGGCTGCTCCACATGCGCCACAGCGAATCCTGCCCGTCAACAGGTACGTGTTGCGTCTGACATGCGGAATAGAACGCCCTGGGTCGTTGAGAATCGCTTGGACGCGGTCCCAGGTCCAGTCATCGATGATGCGGGGGGAGGCGTCTGGGATTTCGATCCAGTCCTCACGAGGTCGTTCGACTGGCTTGCGACGCGACCGTCCTTGCTTGGTGCGCGTCTGCACCCACTGCGTCCGGCGGAAGATGAGCCGACCCGTATAGGACTCGTTCATCAGAATCCGGCGGATGGTCAGCGGATACCAGCGACCGCCGCCCATCGCCGGGATGTTGTCGTCGTTCAGCCCACGGCTCACCGCGCCGAAGCTGCGAGCCTCGGTGAAGCGCTGGTAAATCCGTCGGACGATCTCTGCCTGCCCCGGCTCGATCTCTCGCTTCCCAGTTGAGACGTTGTACGAGTACCCATAGGTGCCTCGGCCCATTGCCTGCGGGATGCGCCCGGACCGCGCGCGCTCCAGCTTGCCTCGCGTGGTGCGCTCCAGAATCTTCTCTCTCTCGACCTCGGCCCCAAAGGCGCGGGCGGCGAGGATAAAGCGCCCGACGGCGGTGTCTTCGAACTTCTCCGTGACGAAGTCCAGCTTAGCGCCGGCCCGCTCCACCTCGTCAAACACCACCCCGATCTGGTTCTGATTGCGGGAGAGCCGGTCGACCGCGTAAGCCACGAGCGCGTCGACGGCACCCTGTGCCAGCAACTGACGGACTCGGGTCATCCCCGGCCTGTCGAGGGAGTAGCCGCTCGCGGTCTCGCTGATCGAGTCCGACACGACCCAGCCCATCGACCGCCCGTACTCAGCGCAAGCGCGCTCCTGGGTCACCAGCGACGTACCGTCGCGCTCCTGCGCGTCGGTGCTGACGCGGCAGTAGATGAGGGCGCGGATGGCGTGCGGCGGGTTCATGGCATCGCCATTACTCGCTCGACGCGCGAGAGATAGCAAGGAGCTGCAACCCCGCTCAATCGAAGAATTCAAATTCGATGTTGTAACCGGGCGTTCGGGGATCGAGGCTGACGATGAAACGCCGTGCGCCCGCGAGCACGGAGATGTTGCTCACCATCTTGTCGTGAACCGCCTGAGCCATAAGATCGACGCGTTCAGAGTCGTCCTGGGATAGCGGACCTGGGTCGGCTTTGACGAGGGTCCTCGGGCGGACGTGGTAGCCGAACCCCCGCTTCTGAAAGAGCAATCGGATCGGGCCCTCAGCACGGGCAAGACGCTCGACACTGGCCTTCATCGCCTCCATCGCGTCGTAGGCGGCCTTCCGAATGAGCGAGCGGTCACCACTGCTTGCGGCGGCTAGATTCGCTTCCAACCCTTTTTCCCTTCGCCGTGCGTACAAAAAAAGCCCGTCGACCACAGCATCGTTAAGCTGGGGTGACGGGCCGCGCTAGCGCTCTTGGCGCCCCTAGGGCCGCAGATATTCGATTGGGGTGTCGTGTGCCAGTTTTCGACTAGGCCGAACGCCATAAGGTCACTCGGCTCACCTCGGGCGGCCCTGCCTTCGCAGGCCACGCAGGCGGCGAATTACCGAGTGGCTACGGCATCTGGCCTATTTACGATGGCCGCATTATAGCCGAGCGCTATGCCCGCTAACTACGGTCTCCAGGATAGAGAACGGTAACCCAATGGAGTCTGCCTCGAAGGCATTGCACCCGCAACCTCAAATGAGTTTGACCGCCAGAAGGTACGTAGGGCCCCAAAACACGGCGGCGTCCCTGTCGCCAAGAGCCCCCGGTTGGCTCATCGATGAACTCCAGGGCTTCATAACCGGCTAACGTGATGTCGAGAAGCTCCTTGAACTGGCTCCATGCCGGTCCCGACTGACCGACGGCTGAGCCTCCGCTTATTCGAGCCGCAGCAATCCGGTTCTGTGCCGCCTCCAAAACCATGTCGAACAGCCTATCGTCATCTATGGATTCACCCCGTGCCCTGATCTCCGCTCTAATGCGCGGGGCTTCCTCGAGAGCGGCTGCCGTGAGCCGCCCTCGGGCCTCCTCCTTGATCTCCTGCATCCACTGGTCGAGTGTCCCGGAGAACTCCGATTTGAGCCGGTCCAAATTCCGGAGTAGCCGGTCGTACTTGTCAGCGACAAGCGCTGGCTGCGTGGCATCGGTCGGCCGTCTTCCTGGGGCCGGGAGCTTCCGTCCATGGCGCGTTTGGTGATGGCTGATCGTCCGCTTCGTCGGCGCATATGAAGGCATGCCGCTATCGTCGTGAACCTGTCGGTAGCCGGCCAGGAGAAAGAACTCAGCGTCGCCGGCACCGTGGGGATTGACGTGACCGAGGGCGTTTCCGTCCCTCGGACACTGAACCGGCAGGAGCCCATCCTTATCTGGCGTAGGCACGACGCGAGCTATGAGGGGCGGACCGATGTGCAACGTTTTCGCAGTCCCTGAACCGACCGTCGATCTCTGCCCCGATATTACACATCAAACGCCGCCGCCACCTGGCGCGCCAGTTACGGTCCTGCTGCCCTCTCCCGCCGCAGGCGAGTCGTCGTCACCGCCAGCGTTGTGGTGCGGAGACCGATTTCAGAGTCTCCACCGGCTGCGCTGAGTTGCCCGCTCGGTCCCCTGATTAAGCGCCGCAACCGGTGGCTCCTGGCTTGCCAGTCCATCGAAGATGGCTTCTACCTCACGTTTGCTTTCGGCGATAGATTTGGCTTTTTCGCCCAAAAGGAATTCTGCTTCGCACGTCGGACACCAGAGCCTGCTTCCGTGGTAGTCGCCTACCACGAGATCGTCCTGAGCCGGAAGCGGTCGGCCATCAGATCGAACTTTGTACAGCAGCGGAGTGCGGTCCTCTCTGCAAAGCGGACCTTCCACCATTCCGTGAGGTCGCCCGCTTTGCCGGTAGTTGTCCCGCACGTCAGCCCAGAGAACACCGTCGTGTTCCCTGAACGTTGACCGCGCTGTGTAAATTGCTGTCTGCCTCTCGTCTCGACGTTCCGAGGAATCCCCTCGCGTATCAGACCTTGTGATGGCGGCCTGCCATCGATCCCGGATGACCACGATGGACGCTGTTACGACCATAACGCCGGCGAATACTGAGATCGCTAAGGCCGTGATCCAGTACCACGGCTCTTGCGCGACAAGAGCTCCGGCGCCGGTCACTATGGCTATCGCCGCGCTGACTCCGATGGGCTTGACTAAGCCCACAGACTCAAAGATGTTCCAGAGGAGCTGTAGATGCTGGAGGGTAGTGGAGAGGGCCAGAAGGCGACGAATTGCCGACATACCGCGAGTCTAGCCTCTAGGTCTTTCTACGCCAACGCTTTATAGCGCCGCAACGATAAAGAGCATTCCGGGTCTGCTACACCCCAATCGCTGCCGCCACCTGGCTCCAGCTCCGATCCTCCTGGCCCTCCAGCCTCCGCAGGTACGTCGTCGTCACCGCGAGCGAGCTGTGGTCCAGGAACCGACTCGCGACCTCCGTACACGGTTGTTGGTTCATCTTGGGCAGTCGCAGCTATGGCACGAAGCGGCAGTTGAGTGACACGCTCTGGCAGTTCCCAGTGGCTACGATCCTGCTGAGCGATGGCCCAAGTCTGGTTGAGGGACCCCCTTGCCGGCCTCGCGGTTGTCGGATCAAATGCTCCTAATCAAGCCGAGGAGTCGAGAATGCTGGCAACAGTCCTGAACGTTGCGGCAGCAGTGTTCCTGATCGTCGCAGGAGTTGTCATTGTTGCTGGGCTCATCCTCATGGGACCATTAGCGCTGGGGATCATCGTTCCCGCGCTGATTGGTTTCTACGGGCTGCGCGTTTACATCCGCCGCGAGCGTGAGCGGGGTACTGATACCTTCCTCGACGCCTACTATCACGGACGGCTCGATGGCACGCCGCCACGAGGTCCGGCCGAAGCTCGCGAGCTTGGAATGTTCGACTAGCGGTTTCGTGCGAAGGCCGGAGAGCACCCCGCGCAGTTCAGAGCACCTCGTCTAGGTTCAGACACCGATCGCTGTCGCCACCTGGCTCCAGCTCCGATCCTCCTGGCCTTCCAGGCGTCGCAAGTACGTCGTGGTCACGGCCAGCGAGCTGTGGTCGAGGAAGCGACTCACGTCCTCGATGGACTCGCCAGCGTCGCGCCGGAGCTTCGCCGCCGAGTGGCGGAAGATGTGGACGCCAGATAGCGGCAGCCGGGCCTTCTTCAGGTAGCGTCGCAGGTTGCCGTAGAACGTGCCGCTGGTGAGCCCGCGCCCAGAGCCCGCCGACGGCCACAGCGACTCGTCGGGGCGCATGGTCGCGAGGTCCTTGCCCCAGGCCCCGAGCGCCGTGACGATGGCGTCGTACGCCGGCCGTGGCAGCTCGCGCTTCCCGGTCTTCCCGCCCTTACCCCGGTACTCGTAGAAGACGGTGTCGCCCTCGTGGACGGTGTCGCCCTCGTGGACGATGTTGCCTGCAGCCAGGCTCATGACCTCGGCCCGCCGTCTGCCGGTGAAAGTGAGGGTGAGCACGATGGCTCGGTCCCGCAGACCCGTTGGCCTGTCCGGGATGACCGCGAGCAGCTTGCGGATGTCATCGGCGGTCAGGCCCCTGGGTTGGCCTGGCACTGTCTTCGGGCGCTCGATGGCCTCGCAGGGGTTTGCGGCCATCAATCCCATGCGGATCAGGAAACGATAGAACGACGAGAGGCACGCGAGCCTCGCGCCGATCGTGATGGATGAAGGGCGCCTGCCGGACAGCCCGACGCCGTGCGCCCAACCGAACACCTCGGGGCTCGTGATGTGGTCGGGCGTCTTGTGGGCTACGCCGAAGAAGTGCTGGAGCATTCGGGAATACGACTGGACGGTCCGCATCGATCCGCTGCGGCGCTCCTTCTCCGCAAGAAACGCGTACAGGGCCTGGTCCCATTGGTCGATTTCGCCGGGTCGGATAAGCGCGGTGGCTGTCATGGGCTTTCTCCTCCTGCTTGCCCACGATCTATCCATTGTGCGCAATGTGAAAGCAAGGCGAAACGGACGAGCGTCGCGCACACTTACGTTCCCGTTGCGCCAGGTGGTCCAGTGGCGCGGATGCACACCTTACAGTTGGTACTCTTCGACTGGTAACGGCCTCTGGGAGGAGGATCGTCATGCCTGATGAAGAGCAAGCGACGCCGACTAACGATGCCACTGGCTGCGGCGTCGATTGGTCATGGCTCGCCGGACGAGAGATTGCGACCGTCCAGTCCGACCTACAGTCGTTCGTGCTCACGTTTCGAGATGGCCAGACCCTGGTGGTTCGCGCCGCGCTGCACCAGGGCGCGCCCTTTTTGAGCTTCACACCGTGGGGGCCGCCATGATGCTCGAATGGCGGCGTGGGGCCAAGAGCGCAAATGGCCCGCACTGAAGGAGCGCCCCTCTCCGTCGTCGTCTTGCGAGAGTTGCTCGGGAAATGCCTGGAGTACGGGCACTGGGGCTTTCACGACCTGGCCGGGCGAGACGCGGGACACTCGGACCAACGCATCTCGGTGGCGGCCATGTACGCGCTGCATGACGGTTGGGCGGAACTGGCGGCGGGCGACGTTCTTCTTGAGCCATGCGGCGGGGTCGTCGTCGTGGCCCACCGGGAGGACGTCGACTGGAAGTCGCCGCTCAAGGCTGCGCTGGCGAAGCGGGGCGCCGAGCTGCCCGTCTGCGGACTGACCCACGACGGTGAAGTTCTGTCCGGCGATGACCTTGGCTCGTTCCCCAGGAGCAGCCGCGTCACGGTCCTCAACGACGTCACGACGGTTGGAACGGACCTTCGCCGCATGCACCTGCGCTTGCTGGGCTGCGGCATCTCCGTCGGTCGGCTCCATGCGATAGTCCACCGCGGCCCGACCTTCCGTGACGCCTTCGACAGCGTCCCGTACAGCGCGAGCATCCACTTTCCGCTGCCGCTCACCGCCCCGTCGTCGTGCTACGAGTGTCTCCTGCGCCGACCGCTCCGGGCACAGCTTTCCTAACGGCAGACGGGGCCCTACACTTCGCGGCATCACGGCCCCATGCCAGTTGGAATCGTCCTGTGGCCGGTACGGAAACATTGATGGAAGCCTCAGACGGGCGAAAGGCAATGCGCAGTGCGTGGCTCTGGGCCGCGTTCGCAGTCGCCCTGGGCGCAGCGGTGCTGTTATCGAGAATGTCGAGCGCGCCAGCGGCAGCAGGTCGAGCGCTGAACCAGGCGATTGGGAGGGGAGAGGGGGTGGCTCCGGTAAGCCGAGAGGCCTGCCCGGATTCGCACCCGATCAAGGGCAACGTCAACCAGAACGGGGAGCGAATCTACCACGTGCCGGCCGGCGCCTTCTACCTGCAGACCAATCCGGAGGTCTGCTTCGCCACCAGGGAAGGAGCGCAGGCGGCAGGTTTCCGTACCTCTCGGAGATAGTCATGGCGATTGATCCCCATGAGCTTGCGGCGCAGCTGATCGCGGGTGACTTGGCGGACCAGCCACCCGACGTTGCGCGGCTCATGCGCTACGTGTGGGCGCGCGTCGGCCTTGACTACGGCATCCTGCTGCTCGTGGGCGAGGACCACGTGGATGGGTTCGACCGCCTAATCTGCACGGTGCAGGAGGACGGCTCCTGTTACGTGGTCGAGCGTCCGCCCGGCTGGGGCCTCGAGGACGAAGCGAAGTACGTGGCCGAGGTCAAGACCATCCTTGGGGGCACCGGCTGAATGGGCGACACGTGGGTGACTGACATCACTGATCTGTTCCCTTCGGACGGCCGCTTTGCGGAGGTGCCCGAACCTGCGCGACGACTCGGAGCCTACCTCGCCGCCATCGCTGGTGCGGGGAGCCTGGCTCCTTCGGGAGAGACTGTCCAGACCGCGCTCCGCTGTCGCCGTCGGCCCGGCCATCGTGCTTGCGTGGGCTACCTCGACGTGCTGCGCCTCGACGTGCCGGCCCACATTCATTGGCGCTGCACAAGCTGCGACGACAAAGGGCTCATCCACGGCTGGCAGGGATCGCTGTGGGATCTGTCGCGGGCACGCGAGGCCGTAGACGTGGACGACCAGGAGAAGATCGAGGTTCACCTGCCGAACGAGGAGTACCAGCTGCTGCGCACCATCTCCGTCCTGGACACGGACTCGGAGCACATCGTCGTGGGTGCACGACGCGCCGGGCGCGGAGGGGCGCGGTTGCGGTGTGGCGAAGAGGAATTGGAGGAGCTACTGGGGTTCGTCGCATTCGAGGCGAACCACGAGCCAGAACGCCGTCGACAGCTTCGCTTGGATCGTCTCTACGAACGGATGGCAGAGGCGCTGGGCGACGGCTAGTCCAAGGCGCCGGGGTACTATGCGGAAATAGCGGCCACTTTGCTTTGTGCTCCGGCAGAAACAGGAGCGGAACGTGGATCTTGCCGAGTTACAGCGCGCCTGCAGCTACTATGAAGCTCGTACGTCTTACGACCAGAGCCTCCGCGCCTACCGGCAACGGATAGGCGGAAGCCTCGACGCGCGGAACGCGGAGCACGTGGTTGCGCTCATCGCCTGGCTGAACTCATGGCAGTGTCGGATCAAGAAGGATCGGGAGCACCTGCGCCGCTTCACCGAATCTCTTCAGGATTGGGCGGGCCGCTGGGAACACGAACTGCCCAACCACGCTGAAACGCTCCTTGACTTGAGCGTCGGCGCAATCGGTCGTGCGAGCGATGCTTACGCGGATCTCGCCGCCCGTGATCTTTCAGGCCGGCGACTATCCTCTACCGCGTCGGCCGCAGAAACTACGGCATCGAAAATCCTCTTCGCATTGCGCCCCGCTGTTTTCCCGCCTTGGGACAGTAGCATTCGGGGTAGTTTCCGGGCTCGGCTGTTGCGGGAAGGACAGCGTTTGGCCGGTCGTCGCGCGTACGTTTATGCCTGCTTCCTGATGGACGTCCAGGAGAGGGTTCGAGACTTGTGCGCTGCAGCGGCAAGTGAGGGTGTGCCTACGGAGGGAATTCCGGCACGTGTCGGTCGGCCCGAGAGCAGCCTTGTGAAGCTCATTGACGAGTACAACTGGGTGACGACCACGAGGGGTATCGCCGTCAAGAGTTAGCTAGCCTAATCGAGGACACACGATCTGGTCATAGGGATGGGCTTTCGCTTTTAGGCCGTCACCCCCACCGCCTAACAGGCCAAGTCGTTAAGCCACGCGCTTACGTGGGAGAATGACTCCACTCTTGAGCGCGGAGGATTCGGGCGGACAGCGACTGGGTTACAGTCGCCGAAGCCGCCGCTCGCACGAAATACAGCGAAACCCAGATCCGGCGGCTCTTGCGTGAAGGCAAGATTCCTGGCAGGAAGTTCGGCCGGGACTGGGTGCTGCCGCTAGCGTCGGTCGAGGCGTACCAACGCAGTAACCCTCGACCAGGCCGACCACCTGGCCGCCCGAGAGGCTCCTAGCTAAATACGGTCGCACGCAGCCATAATAGCCACCCACAAGGTGGCGCGCAGGTGCGGCCGGTTTGACGGACAACGTCCTCTACTATGGGGACAACCTCGATGTTCTCCGCCGCTACGTCGGCGACGAGACCGTCGATCTGATCTATCTCGACCCGCCCTTTAAGAGCAACCAGGACTACAACGTCCTCTTCGCGGAACAGGACGGCTCCCGCTCGGCGGCCCAGATCAAGGCCTTCGAAGATACGTGGCGGTGGGATCAGGCCGCGGCGGACGCGTATCGACACGTTGTCGAGGCCGGCGGCACCGTCTCCCAGGCGATGCAGGGATTTCGCACCGTGCTCGGCGATAGCGACATGCTCGCCTATCTTTCCATGATGGCGCCCCGACTCGTGGAGCTTCGTCGCAAACTGAAGTCCACAGGCTCCCTATTCCTGCACTGTGATCCGACGGCCAGCCACTATCTGAAGATGGTTCTCGATGCCGTATTTGGCCCGAAGAACTTCGTCAACGAGATCGTCTGGCACTATCGAAAGTGGCCCTCCGGCAAGTACACCTTCCAGCGCAATCACGATATCTTGCTCTTCTACTCCAAAGTCCCAGGACCACATCGGACTTTCCACCAGCTTTTCATGGAACGAGCGCCGTCCACTCTTCGCCGCTTCGGTACCGCGCGAATCGTTTCTGGGCATGACGAGAGCGGCCGACGGGTCCCTTCGCAGATGGCCGATGAGGACTCCGCTGGTGTTCGCCAGGATGACGTGTGGGACATTGGACGCGTCCCGCCTATCAAGCAGCTCTTTCCTACTGAGAAGCCGCCGGCGCTTCTTGAGCGGGTCATTTCAGCGTGCAGCAACGAGGGCGATGTGGTGCTCGATCCCTTCTGCGGCTGCGGGACAACGATCCAGGTAGCGCAGGCGCTGGGACGCCGGTGGATTGGGATAGACATTACTCATCTAGCGATAACCCTGATCCGACATCGTCTGAGCGACGCCTTCGGCGAATCGGTCTCTTACAGCGTCGTGGGCGAACCCGTCTCGCTCTATGACGCCGAGCGCCTCGCCGCCGAGGATCCGTATCAGTTCCAATGGTGGGCTCTCGGCCTGGTCGGAGCGCGGCCAGTTGAGCAGAAAAAAGGAGCCGATCGAGGAATTGATGGACGACTGTACTTCCACGATGAGGGCGATGCCGGGAAAACTAAGCAGGCGGTCTTCTCCGTAAAGGCCGGCCACGTGGGGGTCGGCGATGTGCGCGACCTTCGTGGGGTGTTGGACCGAGAGCGTGCCGAGGTGGGGGTCCTTATTAGCTTGAACACGCCCACACAGCCCATGCGGGCGGAGGCCGCTAGCACCGGGGTATATGAATCACCAGGGTGGGGCACCACACACCCAAAGCTTCAGATACTTACCGTTCAGGAACTTCTTGCCGGAAAGCGCATCGACATGCCACCTGCGCGACAGGTGAACGTCACCTTCAAGAGAGCCGAACGGGTGAGGCCAACAGCTCGGACAATCGACCTACCGTTGGAGTAGGACCGCCCAGTGTGGGTCGATAACGCCGGGTCACGATTGGTTCTTAGTGTTGCGTCGGGACCGTGAGTCCATTCCGATCCGAGGGCCACACCTGATGCGCGGTACCTCCCTCGATTAGCAAGACCAGATCAAGAGCTGACTGGCCTAACTCCATCAGGCCCGGAACGGTGTTCTCAACTACACGATCATCCAAGGGTGAGTCGTGAAGCGTCAGGATATGGAGATCGGCCCAGCGGTGATCGAACTTCCTGAGGGCACCGCGAACCACCTTGTTGACTGCCTCTACCGCGTCCCAGACGGTGGCGGCGACGATCAAAACGCCAGCATTGCCAGCGTCGTCGTCTCGCGTTAGCTCCCACTCTTCATGCCACGTAATGGAAGCGGGGGCGCCGCCTTGGCTCGCAAGGCACGCCGCGACAAGTTGGTCCACGAATTCAGCACGAGCGGGGCCTGTCATGAACCTGTGCATGAAATACTCGGTGTCAGTTAGCTCGTAAGTTCCAGAAAGGCGCTCGGACGCCTCAACCAAGGCTCCGAACTGCCCATGCCTCGCACAGTAGACGTAGCCGGCACCGTCAATACTTCGGGCTGTGATGTTCCCACGCCGAGGTATGCAGACGGCCGCCGTGTCGCCAGAGACCATGCGGGCCGCCACTCGCTCAATCTCGTCTTTGAGCCAGAGCTTCAGGCGGCGCCTGGCTGGAAGGCGGAATTGTACCGCGGGTGTCAGACGGTAGTGTCCACCGTTAGAAGGTGCGAGAAATTCGTGCAGGTCCGACTGGGCTGCTTCGTATTCACGGAGACTTGGTCCGCTAAGCCCTTTCACCTCGACTGCTGCTGTCATCCGCTGGTTCGTAATGAGCACCTCAGGACTACGGGCCGACGGGTTCCGGTCGTCCAGAGTGGGTCCCTGGACTACTTCCCAACGTGGTCCCCGAGACATGTCGAGGAAGAGGCAGGTCAGCTCGACACAGCGAGCTTCGTCCTGAGACAGGGGCATCGGCTTGCTTGCTCCTCCTAAGCACGCCCGACGAGATCAGCAGTCGAAGGGGACAGGCACACGACCGTTCCATAGTGGCGCCCCGAGCGCTTAGGCGGCGTCATCCCAGATTCGCAACGCCGATCCCACCATCGCCCTGAGCGCATGGGACAGCCCCGCCATCGTCGGAACAAGCGGATCGAGGTGCTCAAAAACGATCCGCTGTGGAGTGGAGTGTGAGGTGGTGTCGATGGTCGGGGTGTTGTCCCACACGCAGCGGAAGGCTTCACGCGTGCCCGGGGAAGCCTCCACTGCCCATTCCCGCCATACGGAAGGGTCGGACGGGTGCGCCTGCGCAAAGGCTTCTGCCTCTTGGACGACGCTTGTTACCTCTTCGGGCGTCACGCGCGACCTCGAGGCAGCTGAGCAGGGATCAACTGAACAGCATTGGGATCAGGCCGCGCGAGGCTCGTCGATCTTATGGGTGCCGATCTGGTTCTTGTCCACACTGAGCGTGACCACCATATCTGGCGCAGCCTCTGAGACGCTCTCGGCGGGGAGCCAGTAATCTCGCTGGAGCAGCCCCGTCTCGATCTTGAAAGCTTGGCCACGGACCTCTTTGACTTTGCCGATCTTCGCTCCATCTTGCGCATAGACCGGCGTTCCGACCGTCACGCGAAGTATGGGTGCTGGCTCGGACATGCGTGCACCTCCCACAAGACCACCCCGGCAGCTGACACGCGGAGAAGCTTCCAGTCGCTGGGGCCTTAGGGCCATCATGACCATGCCCGTGTCCCGGGTCAAGAGCCGGTACAGTCACAGAGCCAGCTCATCGCTATGGCGAAATGCGATGAGCTGGACTCGTTGCTAGGCGTTGAAGTCTCGGCCCCACCGGCTCAGTAAGCCGCCGGGTACTCGGTGGAGGCAGGTTGGTGGTGTAGAGCCACCCCTATCCGCTCCTCGTGTCTGGACGCAACTCTCTGAAGGAAGGGCCCTCCACGCGCGCGCAGTACGGTCGCTGAGCGCCGGGCCGGACAACGATATGACTGAGCCTAGTCGCGGTTAAGATTCAAATGGCCGCGAGAAGTACTGGCGAACATGCACAGGAGGCTCCCGTCTGGGGTTCGCAGGAGGCGACAGTGGGCTTTCTCTTCGATCCGAAGAAGGCGCGCTCCGAGTTCGACTTTGACGTCGTTGTGCGTGGCCGGATCCTGGCTGCCGAAGGCGGCACACGCAACGAGGGCGAAATGGTAAGTGAGACTTCTCCGGAGTCGCTTGACGTGACCAGACCCGGCCGCCTGGTCCCTACGGACCTGCTGGACAGGGCCCGAGACCGGGATCGACTCTCGATGGTTGGGAATCAACCTGAACAGCCCAGCCGCATGACGCTTGCACGCCCTGTCAAGGATGTCGGCGTGGTCACAGTCGTGGCGGCGGTTGCACTTGTGGCCGCGCCCCTACTCTTTCTCGGAATCGCTAATCGCTCGCCAGACCCCATTCGAGAAAGTACAAGGGCCAACCTGCCAATGACCGGGACGGCGGACAGTTCGTCAGGATTCACAGCGCGCTCAGAAGGCGTGGCCGCGAATCGGCTGGCACCGGCAGTAGCTGTCGATGTGAGCGGCCTCGACCCCCCCATTGTGGCAGACGTCCGAAATCAGGCGTCTAGCCCGGTCGCCAGTGTTGAAACTGCTGGTGCGCAAGGGGTAAGCACAGAGCCAGAAGCCGGACGCATAAGCAGCGTGCGGCCCCCACCGGGGTTCACGGGAGCGATCTTGCGAGATGCGCCTTCCACTCGGGGTGCCAGTATGCGTGTACTGGCCAGCGGGGCGCTGATTGAAGTGCTGAAGGAAAGCGCGACAGGTGATGGTTTCATCTGGCTACATGTTCGCACTGACGACGGCCTCGTTGGCTGGGTCGTCTCGACGGCCGTGCGCTGAGCTACCTCGAACACACCATTCTCCCGTCGTGTGCGTCCTATCCCGTGCCAGATGGACTCAAATCAGAGTCGCGTGACCTGGAACTCCGCCGATGAAGTCGCGGCCGTCACTATTCTGATCTGATAGCGCTGCTGCGCCTCATAGACAACAACGTACCCGACATCCTCTCGGTCGATAGTCAAAGGCGGATATCCGTCTACGCTTACGATTGCGAGCACTTTGTCTCTGGGCGGAGATCCTTCATAGGAAGTTCGGACGAGACTGATCGTGACCTCCCCGCCGAAAACACCTTCGCTCCTGCCCGCCGCGAGGCGTACGACCGACGAACTGGAGGGGAAGGGGGTGCTCGTTGGAGTAGGTGCCAAGACCATCACCTCTATCCAAAACCCATCCTGGAAGCGACCTCGCGGTCCGCTGACCGAGTAAGTCGCTCGATGGAGCCCTGGGGTCGCCGGCACCGTGACTTGCGTCGACAGCCGAGCTCTGGTGTTTGGTTGCACTTCGGGGATGCTGAAGGCATCCGGGCCGAACCCGCCCGCCGTTCGTACCGCTCGATAGCCGCGCCAGACTGTGTCTCCGCAGTTCTCGACGATCCAAGACTTGGTGATCGTCTGGCCTCGTGGCACGACGCTACCGTCCGGATAGTTCTCGTCCTCAAGGAATTTCGCGCAATCAGTCTGGACGGAGTGCCCGGCATCGTCAGTTGAGCGAGGATTCGAAGAAAGGCTGTTAAGGACGAGGAACAGTACGCCTACAAGAACGCCGCCGATTGCGAAAAGCGCAGTAATCGCCTGCAGCGGACTCGACACGTCGCCGAGCCATTTCCACAAACGAACGACGAAGGCCCGCATAGGCTCTGTGGTTCCGGGTGCAGTCGGCCTGCAGCGGCCGTGGAGGGCATTCTACCGGCGCGCTAGCCGCTCGGGAGCAGGACACGATTGCGTCATAGGAATGGGGTCGGGGGAGGACTCACGGGCGGGCTGTTTTGTGCCCGCATTCCGAGCCGTGGGGTGGCAAAGGCACTAAGAGGTTGTTGATGATCGCCCGGCGGGAGGCTCGTGTTCCAGCTCGATCTTCCACTCGTTCAGAATCGAGATCAGCTCGTTCAATGCACTTAAGCAGTCTGCTCTGGCGGTCCGGCGCCAGTCGCCACAGAGATGAACGAAGCCACCATGGCGACGCACGCTATCCAGCGTTGCGCAGATATCGCGGATCGTTCTGACCCAAAAATCGTCAAAGTTCGCGCCTGGGCGGAAAGGCTTGTAGGATCTCCATCCCACAAGGCGCAAAAGTCGCATGTGCACCTCCGCGACCTTCTGAAGCGAATAGAGTTGAACAGTGAACTGCGTCACACCACATAACGGTTCCGTTTGCGATGCGTTACGTAGGAAATAAGTACTGAAGGGAAAACTCGTCCGAAGAGAAGTTGCCCAATTCGCTTCATCAGCCGCCGACGATCAAGTGTTAGTGTGTGGTCCATATGCAGGAGAAGCGGCGCCCGACCCGACCTGCGCCCGAAGCTGAGGTTGCACGCCTGTGGGGGGATGTCGCGTCGTTTAAGAACCTGCTGATCTGGCATACGAAATCCCCAAGCAGCGCACGCGAGGACGACTATCTACTGGAGCGCGCACTTCGTCTCACGCTGTCCTACCCTCGACCACTTCGAGGCGTTTATGGCGGACGAGGTTGGCCTGCACCCGCCGGCCCGTGTGCGGTACCTCTCGGCTCAGTTTAAGCCGCTCCTGGCGAGCCTCGAGGCGGAGCGGCGGCGACTGACAGCGGAGCGCAAGGCTGCGGCTAGGGCTCTTCGCGCACCGACCCTTGATGCCTGAGGGACAACGCGCTCAAGCTGAACGCTGAGACAGAAACACCTCCCCAGTGCTCTTCTACCAGCACGCGAGATGGCGGGAAGGATGCGCGCGAGTGTCTCGGCGCGAACTGAGCCCGACGCTAAGCAAAGAACCGCTCGAACCGGGTCAATATGTCCCCCGCGACGTATTCGTACAGCCTCGCCAGATCTTGAGGATTAAGGGCGATTTCATCGGACTTGCTGCCGAAGATAACTCCCGCTCTTGGATTCGGCTTCATTGCGGGCATCTATCGCCGACGCCAAGACAAAAACCATCTCATTGCCCTTCACCCAGTGAACGCTTTCTATGTCCGTCTCGGTGAGCTTGCTCTCGAACTCAACGAAGGTCCCGCTTACCGCGATGATCCTGTGTTTGTCGATATTGCAGAGTTTGTTGACTTGCCAGAGCGGGTCAGCCCTGTACTCCTGCCCCCATAGATAAGGCTGAAGGCGCCTCATCTCCTCCACTGCGTCCGACTGAATGCTCCGAGTAACGCGAGCGATCAGCGCCTCGTTTGACGGCATTTTCGTTTCATCCCAGCAGACGGGAAACTCGGTGAGCGCGTACGGCGAGTCGGTCGAAAGCAAGGCGAGTTGCCAGGCCAGGTGATCGAGGGCGGAACGCAGGGCGCATATCGACTCACCTGCGAGAATCCCCAATCTAAGCGGCGGCGTGAGCTTGACTCGGATAATCTGGCGGGGAGGATCTGTCGCCGTCGTCTCTAATGAAACGGCGCATGGCTCGCCAGCGTAGAAGCCCTTTAGCTCGCGCTGGGTCTCATCTAGGTGCTCTTTCGCTCTGTCCAGTTTCAGCCGCACGTGCTCAAGGCTTGCCGTCAATGAAGACCTCGGGGGACCGTGGACTCAAGACCCGCGAATGTACGCCACCAAGTGGGTCCTTTTCCAGTCCGTTAACAGATTCGAGGGAGTGCTGGCCCGCCATTCGAGGCGATTCGCTATGAACGCCTCGTGGGGGTCGGCCTTCGTCGCCTGTGCTAGACTCGCATGCAAGTTGTTGCGGGCTAGCGTGGGGCACCACGCGGAAAGGAGGGATCGTTCCCATGGCGAGCATTCTGTTCCAGGGAACTCACGGATCGGATGATCCCACCCTGGCGGCCATGCCGTTCATTGGCGCCAACGGCGCGATAGAAGCCGGGCACCAGGCCAGCATCGTTCTGATCGCAGAAGCAACCGTACTCATGAAGGACGTTATCGCTGATGCGATCACGCCCGTTGGCTTCCCACCGTTTAAGGAGCACCTTGCCAAGGCGATTGAAAACCACATACCGATCCACATCTGAGGCGGGTGAGGACGCGCCCGTGGGGTGACCGACCAGGATTTGGCCGGTAAGAATGCGACCTACACCAATCCCGTTGCCTACGCAAACATGATCGCGGAGCACGACCGAGTCGTCAGCTATTAGTTGCGCTCCTCGTAGGGCCCGGCTGCTGGTCCCGCAGCGCTCCCAAGCGATCCGAGAGATCGCAAGGGGAGGATGTAGATCACGATTTCGCCATCGTGTCCGGTCAGGCATTGTCCGTCGGTGGTTGGACGGCTACCCTTAGCGGCTAGATAGCCTGAGCTTCACCCTAGCGAGGAGCACTTGATGCTGCCGTTCGCATGGACGCGAAGGACGCGAAGGACCCTCAGCCATCCGCTGGCTGTTGGCTTGCTGGGTGGATTGGTTGCGACCGGTCTTTTCTACACATGGGACACCCGCGAGTTGGTCTCGAATGTAACCAAGACGATCTTGATCGTCATGGTCTTCCCGGCTGTCGTCGGTCTCGTGGTCGGAAGGCGTCGGACATTTGCTGCCAGCATCATCGCGGGAGTGCTCGTTGTATTTGTGGTCGCGAGCGCGTACAGCGGGGCCCTGCTCCTCGGTGACGTGGGTTTGCTGTCGCCTGGTCACGAGGGCCAACCCTGGGGTTTGGGATCCCACGTCCTTGTCTACTTCTTTGGCCTTATGGGCGGCGCACCGGCTGCTGTCTCAGCAGCTTTGGGTAGTACGATCGGCCGGCGCATCTCTCCAGATTTGCGGAGCAGGCCCGCTTAACTGGTTGCTCCGCGCTACAGGTGCCGCTCCACGAACGCCAGCGCGCGCTTACGCTCGCCCATCATCTCGCAGGCCTCCGCCCGCGCCCCGTCCACCAGCAGGCGTACGTGCGCGTCTACGTCGTCCGCCACCTCCGCGCGGAGCGTCTCCCACTCGATGGGTTTCGGTAGCTTCGGCGTTCGCTCTCCGCTCTCCTTCTTCCTCCAGATGAGGAAGTCCAGGTGGTCGTTGAAGCGCACGAGCTGGTGCTCCGCCTGCTTCTTGAGGTCGTCCAGCTCCTGCCGGTGGCCGGGAAGCAGTACGTCGTGGCCCTGGTAGCGCCGCTCGCTGATCATCTCGACCACCTCAGTCCACACCACGAGATCTCGCACGTAGCCACGCACCTGGCTCGCGATCGGCGGGGCGTTGCGTGGCAGCTCACCGCGGGTCCAGGCCGTGAGCGCGTGCGACAGACAGAGGAGCGACAACCACATCGTTCGCCCCTCCGCCATGACGCATCGGTTGACCTCGACGAACAGGTAATAGGCCGCCCCAATATCGCGAACTGCGTCCCGGACTGCCCCGCGTATTTTCTGGGACTCGTGGGACATAAGCCGAAGGCGATCCGGCCTCTCGGCTTGCGCGGTGAGGCGGTACAACGGGTAGGCGCCCTCCGGCTGGCCCTTCAGGCTGCGGACCAGGTCGGACAGGGTGGCGTGGCGGCGCGCGTCCTCCAGCCAGAGCAGCATGATCTCTGGCGCGTCGAGCGATTGCTCGATGGACTTGAGCCGGCGCCTCCCCTCGCCGCTCCTCATCCGATGTCCAGATCGTCGTCGTCATCGAACATGGACGAGTGGAACGTCCGCCGCCCAAGGACCAGTTCTTCCAGCTGCTGGAGCCGATCCTGGACCTCGCCCACCTCCAGCGACCGGAGCGCCATCTGGGCAAGGTAGGCCAACGCTCGCGAGCGCTGAATGCTATTGTCTATCATCAAGGTGTCGACGACGGCGATCTCGATCAGGCGGCGAATGTCGTGAACGTTGTCCAAGCTCCCGAAGCTGTACGCGCCAGCGACGGCTCCTTCCTTCTTGCGCCGGAGCCCACCCAGGCGTCTGGCTTCGGCCGCGGCCTCGGCGCTGGCCGGATCGTGGGCCCAACAGAAGTCGCTGTCGACCATGGGCGGCATGCCACACGGCTGGCCGTCGGCCCGCGTCGCCTTGCACAGCCGGCGGGTTACCAGCCCATGGTTGCTAACCATTACCATTTCGTGCCTCCGGGTTACCTCTGCTAATGAGAGGGCGAACTAACCCTTTTTGATTTCGGCCACAAAAAAACGCCTCGCCCACCAAGGGCGAAGCGTCCTCATTCGGGTGGCCTCGTGGCTCTAGTTTAGCCCTTCATGGCCCTGGCCCATCGCTATGGGGCAATGGTGTGTGGTCCCGGGCTGGCTCCAGGACGGACCTCCTACCGGGCAGCCACCGCACGGGCAAGTCACCTGTTCACTCCGGCATCTAGCGTATCGCTGGAGAGGATCGGAGAGGGGTTAAAGCCTTTGACGACCAGCCAGACGCCCAGCGAAAACTCAAATAGCGCGACCGGAAGTGCGGCCAGTGCCGCCGAGGGGGCACGCTGCCCGATGAGACCGAACAGCACGGCGGTGAAGCTAGCGACGAGGAGGGGCGCTCCGACGATTCCGATCAGAGGAAGGACTCGAGGGACCAGGCGTGACTGGTACAGCAGGAAGCCCAGCAAGAGGTCGTTCACGGCCGGCAGGAAGCTTTGTCCGATAAGGAATATCCGGTCATACATGGTGACCAACGCGTGGCCGGTGACCAACGTATCTGCACCGGCTCCGGCTTGCCGCAAGCTCACGATCGTCAGGAGGAACGCGACGCCAGCGAAGATGGTGCTGGCTTCTAGGACTCGGGAGCCGACGAGGCCCAGCGCGACCCCTTCGTTCTGCTTCTTGAGCACCGGGTATAGCGCGACGGCGGTGCCGATGCCGGCGAGAGCCACGATGATCTCCAGGACGGCGCCAATGAGCACGGAAGTGTCCGGGCCAGAGCCGATGATGTAGTTCGGATCGTGTATCGCACCATAAAGAGCGAGGGTCGGGATCGAGACAAATGTGAGCAGGTAGAGCACGCCCGCGACAAGCGCGCTCTTTCTAAGTGGACTCATCTGAGACTCCTTGTTTGGCAGGCTTCTTCGGTGTCAGCAACAGGCTAGGCTGCTACTTCGAGCACAACCTCGCCGCCCACACGCTCGGGGGCCTGAGCTAGGTTCGGGCCGACGTGTTGTTGCAGGAAGGGTCCGAACTTGGCCTGCGCCGCATCCCAGTCCGCCTCGCTGTCCCAGTGCCAGTCGGTCATCATTTCGTCGTCGCTCAGTCGAACGAAGCGGACGCTGCGGAAACCGCGGCACTCCCGTACCAATGGGACAAACTCCCGGTCCCAGAGCTGCATCATGCTCTGCTGCTCATCCTGGCCCATTGGGCGGAACCGAAAGCGGCCGACCACGACAAACATCGAACGCCTCCTCTGCGCGTGCCCGGCCAGCAAAGCCGGCACGGTTGTCGTACAGGGTCCATGGTACGACGGCAACCGGTCTACACTCCCGACCACCACGATGCCGCCATCGTGAACGCGGCGGATTAGCGTCCTTCACGCAACAGGTTTAGCATGACCCGATTCACGGGTGAAGTGGGGTGTGTGATGGCGAAAATGGAGGCCACCGTGGTGATCGCGCGCCCGATGGAGGAGGTGTTTGGCTTCTTCGTGGCCCTCGACGAGACCGCTTCGAAGGTCGACCCAACCGTCGGTTCAGTCGTGAAGAAGCCGGATGGGCCCGTCGGGCCAGGAACGACATTCCGGTTCCGGCAACAGAACCTCGGAAAGCTGCGTGAAACGGTGACGAGATTCACCTCGGTTGAGCCCAACCGGAGGATCGAATTCGAGGCTGAAATCGGGCCGATGCGGCCCAAGTGCGATCTCACGTTCGAGCAGATCAACGGAGGAACGCGGGTCACGTTCAAGGGGGACTCCAAGCCAATGGGTCCATTGAAGCTGCTGTCACCGGTCTTCAATCGGAAAGGTCAGCAGGTTTGGAACGAGAGGCTTGCGCGCGTCAAGACCGTCATAGAGTCATCGTCCGTGCTCTGAAGCAAGAAGGACCGGCAGGATCCCGCGATAGCGCCGGGTCGATGAAGAGACCGATACAGGCGCCGTGGCCGCGATGGCTCTGTTTTCAGCCTCCCTTGTCTGAACCGTACATTTTCTCCCGCACACGGCTCGCCCCCGAGCAGTCGAGCGCAGCATTTCGCCCGCCACACGTTGGGCCCGTGTTCGGCGGCCGTTCCGGTCGAGACGTGGTCCGGCGGGTGAATCGTTCCATGGCGATCCAGCTTCCCTCCTCGCTGAGACTTTTGTTTGCAGTAGGTGAAATCCTTCACATCTACCGTCTAGTTGTGATAATCTGCGCGCGCAGGATGCGGTTCATTGCGACATAAAGAGCGCTTCCCACAGGAAGTGCCGTCGGCAGTCCGCTAGGACTGATCTTGTGTCGTGAACCGGGTCACGCAGAGGCCGGCGAAGCGACTTTGGTGGAGAGGAGCCTAGTGGCACCCTCCGTCGCCGCCGGGGGGAGGGGGTGCAAGCAGTGAAGAAGCGTATCTTGGCGATCCTGTTCGCAGGTCTCATAGCTCTATCCGCGGTTGCGACCGCCAGCGCGGACGCCCCGCACGGCCCGCCGCCGCCATGCCAGGGCCAGGCCAATCCAGGTTGTAGCGGTCCGGGCGGGTCCTAGTCGCCAGGCGACCAGAACCGGGAGCGAGGGAGTCGGAGTAACCCTTAGGGACCCCTCGCCTCGCTCCCGGCCCATTGGTGATCCGGGCGGGTTTCAGCCCGTAGATTTGCATCGTATGAGCCAGGCGCCGCGAGGAGTAACTGCTGCGCACCAGACGGAGGGGGCGGCGCTGTAACGTCATTGAAGCGGCTCCAGCCCCAGACGGCTGTCCGGGATCTTGTCAGTCGCCAGGAAGCGACTGAGCCGCATTTCGCGCCGTGATCACGATCTTGGAATAGTTCAGTCCCTTGGGGCTCGCAGGTTGCTGGTGCGGCTTCGGGCGAGGCACCCCCTAACGGGAATAGAATGAAGTCGTAATCAGAATTCACATGCTAGGTGTGCTGAGACGCGTGGCGCGCCAACTGCGGGAGGAGTCATGTGGACACGGGTTAGCCCAAACGTAGATCTTGCGAGGATGCTGATTGCGACTCTGACCTTAGTCGCGCTGCTTGCCAGCGCCATACCGGCTACAGCTGTGGACGACGTCATTGTCCTTTCAGGCGCCACATCGGCCGAGGGCATCGCCGTTGGTCGCGGTTCGACCTTCTACGCGGGAGATTTGTTCACTGGCGATATTTATCGAGGCGATCTCCAGCGCCGCACCGCTGGACTGTTTATCGATGCCCCCGAGGGCCGGATGGCGGCCGGCATGAAGGTAGACCAGCAAGGCGACCTGCTGTTCGTCGCTGGTGGTTTCACCGGGCAAGGGTACGTCTACGACACGGCGACAGGCGCTACGCTTGCCGTCTACCAATTCGCCGATCCATCGACTGGCACGGTGATCAATGATATTGCGGTTACGCGCGAAGGCGCCTGGTTCACCGACAGCGTTCAACCGAAGCTCTATTTCGTTCCGCTCAGCCCGTCTGGTTCACCAGGCACCTTCACAACCCTGGCCCTGACCGGTCCGGCCGCGGCGATTACCGGCGAGTTCAACTTGAACGGCATTGCCGCGACACCCAACGGCGATAGGCTGATAGTTGCCCATTCGGACGCCGCGAAGCTCTACACCGTCAACCCAGACACTGGTTCGAGTGTCGAAATCGCGGATGTGAGCGTGCCGAATGTGGATGGCATCTTGCTGGAAGCCGGCCGTCTGTGGGCGGTGCTGAACTTCAGCAACCAGATCCTAGAGATCCGCCTCAGCCCCGATCTGACTTCGGGCGTCGTGGAAGAAGTCATCACGAGCAGCCTGTTCCAGGTCCCGAGCACGGTGGCTCGCCACGGCAGCGACCTGGCGGTCGTGAACGCGAAATTCGATACAGGTATGCCACCGACGGCGACTCAGTACGAGGTCGTCATCGTCCATCGCTGAACGGTCAGCCGGTCCGAATAGCGCGTTCCCCTAGCTGACGCCCGATCTTCATCCGTATCGCAGGCCGCTCACGATGTTGCAATCGTGGGCGGACCCCACGAACTAGAGCGCTCCGCCGCTCCAGTCTCATGTCGAGCTACACTCCGCCGACATGGTGGACCTCTACTGCGAACGGCTGGGACCTGGCCCATGGGCCGAGCCGATCAATGCGCTCACGAACATCGCGTTTTTCGTAGCAGCATGGGCCGGTTGGAAGCTGCTCGATCCCGGTCGCGGACGGCCACTGACCCTCGCTCTGCTTGCCGGCCTCGTAGCGGTGATCGGCGTAGGCAGCGGCTTGTTCCACACGTTGGCGACCCCCTGGGCTCGCGTGCTCGATGTCGTTCCAATCCTTCTCTTCCAGCTTGCGTTCCTCTGGCTGTACCTTCGCGGCGTAGCTGGTGCGAGCGCAGCCGCGTCCGCTTGCGGAGTCACGGCACTCCTCGTTGCGGCGCTGCTCGGCCGCCAGGTCCCTGAGCTACTGAACGGCTCTGTCACCTACCTGCCTGCGCTCCTGGTCTTGACTGGCCTCGGTGTCTATCACTGGGCGACAGGGAAGCAAGAGCGGGGTGTTCTGCTTGTGGCGTCCGCAGTGTTCGCAACCTCGTTGGTCTTCCGGGCCGTGGACGAAGCTGCCTGCCCCTACGTGCCTCTGGGCACCCACTTCCTCTGGCATCTGCTCAACGCGCTCGTGCTCTACCTTGCTTTGCGGGGCCTGGATGCGAATTGGCGCACGGTGACCCCCAACTGACGCGGGGCCCCTCCCTATCAGGCAATAGTGTGCGGTTCCTCAGGATTGGCCTTCCCATTCTCAGAGAGTTGAGTGATGGATGTGCGGCCCCAGGTGGGGACACCACACTCAGGAGGGCCGCACATGGCCGAGCTAGCCAGCGCCAACCCACAGCGTCCCGCGCTCTATACGGTGACCAAGGGCGAGCACCGCAAGCGAACCGTCTCGATCCTCGAATGGGAAGAGGGCGACAAGACCGCGATGGTCTTGGACGCCCGCAACGAGGAGATCTTCAGGACGAGACTCGACTCGCTGGAGAGAACCTTCCGCACGGCGGCCGAGAAAGAGTTGGGCCGCGACTTCACCAGCGAGGAGGCTGCGGAGTACGAGCGAGCCGGGCGGCTCCGAGTGGCCGAGCACCAAGTCGCGTACCACCGCGAACAGATCCTCGCGAAGATGGAGTCCATCGCCACGAGCCTCGAGCGCGCCGCCGAGGATGTGCGCCGGGCCGCTGCGCAGAGCGAGCGCTACGGGCTGGGGTCGGCGGTTGGTCGCGTCCAGCACGACGTCGCCTGGCTCTTTCCGAACCTCGGCGCCGATACGCTGACCACCGAGCTGGTCGGCTGGCTCCAGATGGATGCCGAGATCAAGCGGCTCGGCGGTTCGAGCGAGGAGGCGTAAGATGGCGCCTCGCAAGCTCACCGACGACGAACTCGACGAATTGGCCTCCCGGCCAGGGGCGCGGCGCATCGCCGTGGAGAACTTCCTCTTCAGCATCCCACCCAGCGCGACGCCCGCTCGGATGCGCGCCAACCTGGAGCTGGACACCGGGCTGTACCACTGGAACGCCGAGACGGTGTGCGCGATCCGTGAAGGCTTGAGGAGGGCATTCACACCAGCCACCAGGTAGCAACCACCCTAGTGAGAGCAGGCCCGGCGCCGGGTCTGCTCTTCCCTCTCATGGGCGATGCGCGAGTACACTGGGCGCTCGGCCACCCGCATCGAGGAGGGAGAAGCGCAATGTTCGCCCGCATCACTCTTGCCCAGTTCCAGCCCGACAAAGCGGACCAAGGCTTCGACATCTTGCAGCACTCGATTCTCCCCACGATCAAGGAGCAGCATGGCTACAAAGGCCTCTTGCTGCTGCGTGACCCCAAGAGTGGTAACGGAACCCTGGTCACGCTGTGGGAGGCCGAGGCGGATATGGAAATGAGCGCTTCCGGCAACTACCCGACCCAGATTGCGAAGCTGCAGGGCCTGCTGGCTGGGCCGCCGACTCGCGAGATCTACGAGGTGGCGGAAGTCAGTATCTAGCCCGACGAGAGAAGCAGCCCCGATTGGAGGCTGCTCTCCCGGCCCTCGGTGCTTCGGAGCTACGCGGTTGGCTCCTCCTCCGACTTGCCATGCGTCGCGTAGTAGTGCTCGGTCGCGGCCTCGACGCTGGGGAACGTCTCCCCGCACTCGGCACAGGGTACTGGCCCCTCGTCCGGCTCCGTGGCTGGGGGCGCGTCGTCGCGCGCCTCGTCGCCATCCGGGGCCTCGCCCGCGGGTGGTGTTTCGGTCTGGGTCTTGCGCCCCCGGCGCTTGGCCGCCGGCTTTGGCGCTGCTGTGATGGTCGAGCCGGACTCGACCTTCGTGGTGGTCTTGGCGGGCTTGGTCGTCTCGCCCCCGTCGCCCACCGTCCAGAACGCCCAGCCGTTGCAGGACTTCTCGGTCACTGCCGTGCCGGCGGCTGAGGGGCTCCCGAACTCCCTGCCGTCCGCGAGACGGTACCGGAGCTCGGTCACTAGCCGAGGGTCGGGGTCGGCCAGCGCGTCCTTCGGCAGCATGCCCTTGGGCAGCGCCTGCACCTCCACCACCTCCGCCGTGTAGGTCGTCCCCCTGTACCGTGCGTAGAGCTTGGTCCCGACGCTGAGGTTGCGGTCTTGGATCGCCATGGGTTTGCACCCCCTTTCGAAGATGCCCCATACATCACTCAGGCCGCCTCAGAATGGGAAGGCGACCGAGCGCACACTCTCGCCGCAATGTGACGACTAAGGGCTTGCTTCTCTCCGACGCGCCGAGCGATTCATGGGCTCCGCCCACGAGGCGAGACGTAAATCGGGAGAAGCACCCATGGCGACCCTCAGCATTCGCCCCCGTCGCACGAAGGACAATCGCTTTCCCCAGGCCGTCGGCCCTCTGGCGCGGTGGCGGAAGGGAGACACGCACATCGCGCTGCGCGCGGACGGCTCCGTCGTCCGTCGCTTTGGCAGCGGCACCTGGACCGTCATCACCCTCAAGGGCAAGGCGAAGAAGGGCTTGACAGTGGACGAGGTCCACGAGCTGCTCGCCGCCGCGGGGTACACGCGCGAGCGAGATCGCTAGCGCGCGTCGCGCTCCGCCTTCGATTCGAGCGGGTTCTCGCGAAGAGGGCTCGCTCGATTTCTCTCTCTGTGTCGAGCATCTCAGGGCTTGCGGTTGGCCGCGTGGTTGCGGAAGCGGAACCACCAGATCGAATACGCGATGAGGTTCCGGACGCCCTTCCAGCCCGACCAGTAGCGCCGGGCGCGCGGGGAGTCGAGGAAATCAAGGGCGAGGGTAAGGAAAACAGCGGTCCGCTCGAACGACGTCACCGCCCGGCCTTCCTCCCGCCCGCCGTGCTCACTCATTGCTCTCCCCTTCAGACTCAGCCCCCCTTGCTGCGGTGTACGCGGCAAGCGCAGCGCGGGCTCGCTCAGCAATACGCTTGCGTGACGTCCACGCCGGTCCGCGCTGTGGGTGCTCGGCTTCATGCAGGATGAACCTGAGGGCCTCTGCCAACTGTTCGGCGGCAGGTTCGTGGGTCGCCATGGGGCACCTCCTTGGTTAACGGTGCCCGCATACATCGCTCCCAGGTCCGCGCCCCAGCAAGGAAATCTGCGCGCTCCTCTAAATCAGCAAAATGCCCCGGGTCTCATAGACGGACGTGAACTCCTCCGGGGCCGCTGTGGTTTGGGCGCAGTAGAGGGCGATAGCGGCGGCAATCGCGGCGTCGATCTTGCGGGTAGAGCCGACGGGCTTGGACATGCGCCAGCCGCGCGGCTTTTGGTCGGCGGTCACGTTCTCCACGTGGCGCTTGAGGACCGGGTCTCCGTCGTGGGCCACGTGCGTCTTCATGATGGCCTCATAAAAGGCCTGGCTCGCCGGGACCATCCGCGGGTCGGTCTGGGGGAACTCCACCATGGCGAGCCCTTCGCCCGTGAGCACCTCTGCTTCGGGCCGGAACCGCCACGGGTCGTAGGCGAACATGGGGCCGGGCCGAATCTCCTCGTCTTCGACGGCGCAAGCCGCGACGGGGAACTCCTCGAAGAGTGAGCGGCAGCGCTCCATGACCAGGTGGTTGTTCATCCGCCAGCTGTCATGCAGCAGGTGCCCAACTGGGTAGGGGTTCTCCCAGACGGTCGCCCGCAGCACAACGCGCTCCTCCTGGCGCTGCGCGACGACCAGCGCCGAGCTGTCCACGTTGCGAGCGATGTCGATCCCCACGTAGAGCGGAAGGCTCGTATCAAGCTCCAGCTCCGATCGGCAAGCGTCCCAGACCCCGAAGGGAATCCAGATCTCCTCAGCCGCCACCCACTGGTTGAGGAAATACCGACGGAACACCGCCTCGGTCTTCTTGCTGAGCTGATCGAGGAAGAACTCTTCTCGGACGAGCACGCCGTAGGAAGGGTTGGCTTGGCGCCAGACTTCAGGGTCGCGGTGGTCGGCGTCCTTCGGCGCCTCCACCCAGTGGAAGAAGAAGCGGGGGTCATCGACCTCCCCGCTCCGCACCCGGCAGCCGTGCAGGTACTGCTTTCCGCAGATCGTTCCCTCGAGGTCGTAGCCCGCGGTCGTGATCTGGAGGATGAGGGGCTGGCGCCGGGCGCCCGTGCCGTTGGTGAGCACGTTCCAGACCGCCTCGCCCTTCGTCCCCTGCCACTCGTGCAGCTCATCGCAGATCACGGCGCTGATGTTCTGGCCATCGTTGGTGCCAGCGGCTGCGGCGACTCGCCTGAGCTTCGCGCCAGGGATCGAGGGCACCAGGATCTCTCCCTCGAAGCACTCCGTTATGGCCGACAGCGTGGGGGACTCCATGCACATGGTCTTGGCCGCACCGAACACCAGATTGGCCTGCTCCTCCGACGAGGCCGCGCACACCACCAGCGGCGCGGGCTCCCCATCCGCGATCAGGAGGTAGAGGGCGATGGCCGCGGCTAGCTCCGTCTTCCCATTCTTTTTGGGCACCCCGATGAGCGCCCAGCGGTAGCGACGCAGCCCACTGGGGAGGAGCTCGAAGAGCGCCATGAGGAGGGCCTTCTGCCAGTCGAGGAGCCGGAACGGCTTGCCCCGCCACTCGCCGCCCGCGTGAATGCAGTTGCCCTCGATCCACTCGATGACCCGCCTGCCCCGGGAGGGCTTCCGGGGCGCCGGCGCGCTGGGTCGATCCATTAGGGCGGTCACGTGGGAAGCCTCACGCGTCCTCCCATTCAGCGGCCCACGGTTCGACCTCGCGCGGCTGTCCCATCCGCTGATCAAGGGTGCGGTTCAGCTCCTCCGCCGTGATCCGCGCCTGGCCCAGGAAGATCCCGAGCCGTAGGCGGGCCAAGGGGGTGAGGCCCAGCTCGTACTCCGCTGCCCGCAGCTCAGCCGCGAGTGAGGCGACGTAGGGAGCGAGCGGGTTTAAGACCGGCTGCTCGGTGGAGCCTTTCACGAGTCGGGTTTGCTTGAGGATCGGGTTCACCCGCTCGTACTCATCGAGCGTCTTGATCCACCGTTCGATGCGCGGCATGTCCACGGGATCGGCTACCCGGGAGACGTCCGATTGCCAGTACACCCGCCAGGCCTTGCGGCTGCTCGGGAGGAGCCCGTCCGGTGGGCGGGGAACAGTCCGCTTCAAGGGGGAGGGAACCACGACGAGCGCAGCCTGGGTGCGGTGGCCCTGCCGCTGCGCTATGGGCTTGCGCGGCCGGCCGGCGGGCATGTTTTCGCCTGATTCACGTGGTTTTTGGACCGTTTTCGATTAATTTCCGCATGTTTCTGAGCGGTCACTGAGGTAGCGCTACTCATCACTGGTATTCGCAAGAGGGCAGCCAGCGAGCGTAGGCGTGCAGAAAAAACGGGGCCGAATTTCGGGCGGAAACAGAGCTGCCTGGCACACCGCTTGTGGTCCTCCGATCCGCCCGTGAATATGACCGCCTTCCACCTCGGCGGCTCCACGTTCGCAACCAGGCGCGCCGGGAGCGCGTGTGTGGCGTGGTGGCGTTTGCCCGTGGCACGTTGGGCGCCTGTTCCTGGCCGTGCACCGTAACGCGATCTGCGTGCGTTCCTTTGGCCCGCCGAGTCCGCCGTACTCCGCCAGCGTGGCAGAGTAGCGCAGGTTCGTGGAGTCGAGGCAGACGAGCGTTTTGCATCTACCCCATCTCCTCTGCTTCTGTCTGGCCGCTGCTCCAGACCGTCACCCCGTCGGCGCTGACCTCCATGCCCTGAATGGGCGAACCACACTTCGGGTCCGTAAGCATCGCCATGTGGACTATGAAGCTGAGGATGTTTCTGGTCGCCGGGAGTCGCTCACTGTTGCCTTTGTAGAACTCGCTCAACGTGCGAGACGCGACCATGGCATGGAACTCTCCCGACCCCACCGCGCTAAAAGACTGTGGCTCGATGAACTCGCCGGGGCTTCTATCGGTGAGCTTGAGGACCCGCCCCTGCCCGTCCAAGTACCCAACGACCAGCGCTGAAGTGAAATCCATGGGGTCCGGCTTTCTCCCCGAAGACCTTTGGAGTCTCCGCCATTTGCCATTCAGCGCAGCTATGCGCGATTCCCCTTCTGCCTTCAAGTCGGGCCAGCTCGCACGGTCCCATCGATACGCTGCCATCCATTCGGCGAATTCTTGAGCAAGCGCTGAATTGCCAGCGACGCCCCAGCACATTGGGGGGTTGTCCAAGTGTTCCAGCTTGGAAACAAGAAACTTGTAATTGACGTCCGTTGCCTGGCTGTCTGCGGCCATCAGGAAAGAATCGGCAGATCTCAGCACTGCGACGACCGTCAAGGGCTTGCCTCGCGATGGCTGCCAAGCGGATGGATCAAACTTGCAGGCGGTGCTCATTCTAGTTCCCGCCTCGTGCTCAGAGAGCTTCACGGCGCCGGCTCCCGCACCGCCTTCGCGCCGCTGAACGCCTCCCACCTGGCGACCGCCACCTGCACGTAGAGCGGCTCCTGCTCCATGGCGTAGCACACGCGTCCAGTCCGCTCGGCGGCGATGAGCTGGGTCCCCGACCCCAGGAAGGGCTCGTAGATAACGTCGCCCGGCCGGGTGTGGAACTCGATGGGCTTGAGGAACAGCTCGACCGGCTTCTGGGTTGGGTGGATGCCTGCCTGCTCGCCCTGCTGATCGATGTGCCAGACCGTGCGCTCGCTGGCCGGCGGTTTCAGCTTCGGCGCGCTGCCCTCGACCCAGCCATAGAAACACGGCTCGTGCGACCACAGGTAGTGGCTGCGCGTCAGGACGCCGCGCGCCTTGACCCAGACGATGGTCTGGTGCACCAGCAGCCCGCACTGGACCCACGCCTCCTCGACCAGCTTCTGGCGGCGGGTGGCGTGCCACTGATAGACAGCGCTCTTGGGTGCGAGATGCTGGAGCCCAAGCCGGAGGAAGCGGGCGAAGAACTCGACGCTGGCGTCGGGGTCCTTGTACTCGTCCCAGTTCTTGTTGCGGTTGGCCTTCCCCTTGTTGGACTTGGACGGCGGATGGTTCTGGGCGTCGTAGTCCACGAGGTAGGGGGGGTCGGTCGCCAGGAGCGACGCCTGCTTGCCGTCGAAGAGGCGATCCACGTCCTCGGCGTTGGTGGAGTCCCCACACAGCAACCGATGATCGCCGAGCAGCCACAGGTCGCCTGCCTGGGTGATAGGCTTCGCTTCCGCGTCGGCGAGCGCGGCGTCGAGGTCGAAGGTCTCCAGGCGGTCGCGCTTGTCACTCGCCTCGAGGCCCTTCAGCAGCCGGTTGATCTCGTCGGCGTCAAAGCCGGAGACCTCGAGGTCCACAGCGTTCGCTTGGAGGTCCGCGAGCATCCGAGCCAGGAGCTGCTCGTCCCAGTCGCCGCTGATCTTGTTGAGAGCCAGGTTCAAGAGATGGGACTGCTCGGGGCTGAGGTCCACGAAGATGACGGGCACGGTCTTGTAGCCCAGCCGCCGGGCAGCGACCAGCCGCTGGTGCCCGCCGACGACTACGTGGTCATCGTGCCGGGCAATGACGGGCTGGACGAAGCCGAACTCACGCAACGAGCGGGTGAGGCTATCGAGCTCGGCGTCGCTGATCTTGCGGGGGTTGGCGGGATCGGGGTGCAGCTCGTCGATCGGAACCTGGACGATCTGCAGGTCCGCAGTGGTGGTCGCTGCCATCTGCCCTCCTGGCTCCCTCGGAGGGCATAAAAAAGGACGCCCGCCCAGGGGGCGAAGCGTCCTCATTCGGGTGGCTTCTGCTGCGTTGATTATACGGATCGGCAGGCGGGGCTCATGATCCAAACTCGCCTCGTCTACAGAATAGCCATCACGCGGACAATAAACGAACCTGCACGCTCACGGGAGCCGAACCCGATGGCGTGACGCCGCTTCTAGCAGCCCGTAAACCCTGCCTCCGGGTAGAGGTTCGAAATGCCGCAAATGTCGTCGGGATGGAGCGCCCGTCGAACGCCGCCGTAGTACGCGTACATGACTGCCGCGGTCACGGTCGAGTGACCGAGGCCTGCCACATGCCCGTTCTCGTGGAGCAGGACGGTTTGCAGATCGTAGCCACTCCCACCACTCGTGGTCCACGGGAACTTCGTATTCAGGGCCATATCCGCCTCATCTCTGGACGTGCTGTACCAGGTTACGCCGAGAGTGCAGCAACCAGAGAGGGCCAGAAACTCTACGTCGTTCCTTCCATCATAGAATTGCCGTCCCGGGCACTCCCTCACAAGCGAAGGACAGCGAGTAGTCGAGCCACCATACGCGAATGCGAATCGGGAGGTCCCGACATTCGTCCACGTCGTATGGGTGGCCTGCAGGGCTGCGACGGCTGCCGCACCGTCTACACCCACTGGCTGACCGGAAGCATTGTAGGACTGAACCACGTAGTTATTTGAAGAATTTAAGTCGAAGAACTGGTCCCATGAAAGGCCACTTGTGGTGAAGCGCGATGATCGCACTTCGCGCGGGTCCACCGGGCGCGCACCCTGCTCACGCAGCGCCTGGACGGCCACGACGCTTGGGCTGGCACCCGGCGGGGGGACCACCCAGACGTGCACATACACGTCGCGGCCACCTACTTGAGCGACGCCGAGCGCGGCATACGCCGGGAGCGTGGCCGTCGACCCGCCGGCGTTGGGAGCAGAAGGTGCTGCACCGACAAGAGCGACTGACAATAGGCTCATCATCAAGACAATGATTGGGATGCCGGCACGCTTCACGGGTTATCTCCTTGGACGGTGGAGCAGACAATCGGGCCGCCGCGACGGACGTTTTCCTGCGCCAAAGCCGCAGGGCGAATATAGCATCTTGGGCCTTGGGCAAGTCATGATTTGGTTCACAACCGGGTAAAGAACTCTCGCACGGAGAGCCTCCGGACAATTGGATCGTGCCGTAGTCGCTTGACGCGGCGTAGATGGGATCATAAGTTGCCCCTGCGAAACTTAAACGGGGGGACGAGAGATCATGCCGAAGTTGAGGCACCTAGCACTGCATACGGCAGATCCGGAGGCGACCGCCGAGTTCTACAAACGGGTCTTCGACATGGAACAGGTCGGCCCAAAAAACGACAGCCCGGTTGCTGAGGCGATCTATTTGACGGACGGCACCCTCAACCTGACGGTGCTGCGTTTCAAATCGCAGGAGATCGCTGAGAGGCTTAGCGGGTCTTCTGCTTTTGGTCTCAGCCATTTCGGGTTTTGGACCGAGAGCATGGAGGAGACGAAACGGCGCTTGCGCGAGGCAGGCTCGGAACTTGCCGACAGCCGAGATCCTGGTCACGTCGTCTTCTACGAAGAGAAATGGAAGGGACCCGACGGCGTGACCTTCGACATTACGGATGTTGGCTTTCCAGGCGCGCTGCCGCCAGGCGGTCTAGAAGCGAAATCGCTGTGGTCCTAAGCCGTGATCGCGGTGGCGGGAGCTAGTCGGCCTCAAACCTGATCGGCCCGCAATTTTCTTGCCACCCAAGATGCGCCTAGCCGTTGGCGAAGTAGCTGACCGCCGCCTCAACGGGAGCATTCATCACGATCCAAACATCGTGTTCGTCGGCGACCGTTCAAAGCGGCGGGATTTGTGCGATGCGGCGAATGTGGCCAGTCATTGAAACGGGCTGGTTATGTGTCCGTCGGCGTCTTATCCCAACGATTCCCTGGTGCGTACCCACACAACCAATTGAAAGCGCGGTGACGCTCCATGGCGATGGACGTGGCCAACGACCACTCATCAGGGGACAGGTCACGGTACGCTTTTCCGAAAGCAGGAAAGTCGTCACCGATCGCTCGCCCAAAAACCCCGTCTTGGGCTGCGCCCTCAGCAGTCATGCGAATGATCTCGTCAAAGGTTAGTTCGGCAGGGAGTTGGACCGCCTGCCCGGACTCCTGAAGCTGTCGAGTTCGGCTCCGCCAATGCCATAGCTCCGCGACCTCGCGCGCTTGTTGAATGACTGAGAAGTCCCGAAGGCACGCTTTTGCGAGTTGGTCGTTCAGTGGCTCCGCCGCCAACAACTTCAGTAGTTCGGGATCGGCCTGCGTATCGTAAGGCGGCAAGTCGGCTACGTACTCTAGCGCCCAAAGCAAGCACACCGCGGACTCCATCAGCCATGTCGCATCGATGATTTGCTGCATCTGGGGAGCGGGCGTTTGGATAAATGCTCGCTCCGCCCCGGTCATCTCCTTCCAGAAACCGGTCTCTTTAAGGAACCGAACATCTGGCACCGACAAACTTTTGAGATCCTCAGCGAAACGAGCACGCTCGTCGGAGGCCCATTTCTCTGCCGCCTGCGCCAGAAAGTCGGGAGGCGGCGATGCTAGACCGTGGACGACCTGTCGGCTGAGGATGACGACGCGACGCAAGGAGGCATCGGCCGCAGGCGGACCAGAGTTGGGCGTTCTGCCGAAGAGCCGACCAATGATAGACATCAGCCGCGAGAGCAGTGACGTCTGAGAAGACGGTGGGTGTCGCAATACGATCCGCGCATCTCTTCCCACCAGGCCCGTATCGGGGTTTACAGGATAACTTCTCGCTTTTCTGCGCCAGGAGCACCCCGACGTCTGCTCGATTCTCGCGAACAGCCGCTCCGCGTTCGGTCCGTATATCGCGACTTATTCCCACCTGGCAATCAGACTATCCAGATCGTCCCAGAACACCTTGTGGAGTCTCCCATCCGGGCACTCAACGTTGGCCCGCTCGCCGGGGATCGGACAGCCCTCAGTGCAGTCTCGACCCTCTACTTTGCTCTGGCTGTGTATCGCCCGCAGCTTCGCGGTGAGGTCCTCGACGATACTTCCTGTCCCCTGATTTTCCAGTCCTCGCTGTACCCGTCTCAGGTAATCGGTTCGGTACCACGCGGCACACTTCAGGCCTGTGACGCAGGGCCGGTAGATCCTGGGCTCTTGCTCAGCGTTCGGAGTCTCAGTAGACATCGGTCGAATTGTCGGCCGGACAGCGGCATCAGTTCCAGTCCGCTGATGGCCGACTACGAAGTAGCTTGATCCCGCCGCCCCACTCGGTAGCGGATCGGCGGATGGCTATGTGAGGTTCAAACTGTCGGCTGACGACCCGTTACAGGGAACTGGCCAGCCCTCCCAGGTCGTCGGAGCAGGAGCGCCCATCGCGTTTCATCTCAGACGCCGCTCGACTCGAATGTCAGTGCGTTCTATTGAGTGCCTCAGCGGACAAATGTGGACACGAGCTCGGCAGTCCGGTCGAGGTTGCCGAGCCAGGGCACGTGACCCGCGGGCAGTATTTCGAGCTGCGCGTTGGGGATCAGGTCCGCAATCGTCTCGGCGACTTTCACTCCTCCGACGGGATCGTGGTCGCCCCATACCAACAGCGTCGGTACGCTGAGCTGCCGCAACTCCTCAGGCTGCAGTCGGAGCGCACGTCGGAACCCAAAGGGCGAGATGATGGCCCGGAGTTCGGCGAGGTTGACCTCGGAGGCCACCGGGTCGTTACCCGTCGCGACGAGCGACTCGATCAGATCCGGGTCGTTGACGATAGTGTCCCCCTCGCCCACGGAAGCCATCATCCGAACCACCATCTTCGGGCTAGGCTTCGCCACCCGTTGCAGGAACTCCCCGACCTTGGGGGTGGCCATCACTCGCAACGGCGGCGGGGGACGGGTGCCCGGCAACAGTGGCACCGCGTCGAGTAGCACGAGCCGTCGAATGCGCTCGGGGCGAGCCAGTGCGTACCACAGCGCCCACGTCCCACCCATCGAGCCGCCTCCGAGTGCAGTCTCGGCCAACCCAAGCGCGTCGAGTACGCCCTCCATACACCCGACCACGGCATCGCGATAGCGCTCGCGGGGCAGCTCGGCAGGGTCGCTCAGCCCGAACCCGGGCCGGTCTACGGCGATCCCCCGGACACCGTGGAGACGCTCCAGCAAAAGGAGAAGCGAGATCGAAGAGGTACCGCTCCCATGCAGGAGCACGACCGGAGGACCCTCCCCGGCTTCGATGACATGGACCTGCCGGCCGGAGCCGACCTCGATGTACCGGGTCCGCACGGGTGCTTTTTCGAGTATGCGTCGGTAGACGGCCCGAACCTCGTCCGGGTGCGTTGTCGTCGAAACGCTGGTCTGCGGGGGCAGCGACCGGCTCATCAGCCTCTCCCTTCCGTCTCCGATTTTGTCCCGATGCCGATGTTGACCTCAATGGAGCGCGTCGGCCGTGCTCAGAGGCTCCCCCACCGCAAGTGTAAGCCTGAGCCGGGCCTGCCTGGACGCTGCGAGCTGACAGCTGCTCAGGTTGTCGCCGGGCCATGAAACGCTTTCCGTCTGGCGGTATCTATCTGAACTTTCCTGGTTTACGGATGAACAGGAGGACAGTCACGCGCTGCTTACGGCGCCAACTACGAACGGCTGGCCCCGGATCAAGGCGACCTACGATCCGACCAATCTTTTCCGGATGAACCACAACATCAAACCGGTGCCTTGAGCGTCCGCCGACTATTCGGTCCTAGTGTCTGTCCGAGGAGGTCCGGTCTACGCGAAATCCTTGGCGCGCTCCTTCTCTTTGCGAGTCAGGACGTTGAAGTCATAGACGAGCGTGCCGTCTTCCGCTATCAGCAACTCGGCGTGCTCGCGGGCCGCCAGGTCGTTAAGGATCTTCTCGGCCTCTTCGAGACTCAGCTGGCAACGTCCGGCCGCCTCGACGAGCGTGACACGCCCATCCACCGATACGGCGTGAGCCAGCACCGCCTGCTCCTTGTCCGCCCGGGTCCGTCGCTTCAGGTGGAGGCGAGGGAGGGCGGGCATCCGCCAGCCGAAGCTCTTACGCGCGATGTTAAGGCCCCACCCGGCAAGGCCGGCGAAGAGCACGACTAGACCCACCAGGGTGGAACGCTCGGTGTTACCTTCGCCCGTCAGAAGTTCGCTTGCGGCCATGGCCACGAACATTGCGGCCAGCAACGCCACGGCCAGGCCCAAGCTCCCCCAGATCATGCGCATGACATTGGCCATCGAAAGTCCAGGTTAGGCGAGGATTTTCGATTCTACTCGTCGAGGCGAATGGCGGGGAGACTCTTCTCGACCACAGCCTAGCGCCACGCAGGTGGCGCGCCTCCGGCCTGAAGGTTTGTAGAGCTGGTAAGAGCCGAGGTCGCTAGGTCCACTCCGGTCGGGCACCCTCAGCCGAAATCTTGATCATGTTCACTCGCTGAACAGACTACGGTCGATTCGCCCCCCGTTTGTCTAACCAAATGGCCTCGTTGGGTCACGGCCCCGCGCCGCGCCGCTCATTGTTGTATAACAATATATATTGATATACGTCCTGTACACGGGTTTTGCTTCTTGCCGCCTCCTCGCCGACCGGGTACGGGCCAATACAGGCTCATCGTGGAGATTCCCCGCGATCTTGACCTGGACCTTTCTGCATTTAGCGAGGCTCACTTCGATGCCACGCGGGGAAGAATCGTGCGAGACGCTCTGCGGCTGTTCATCGAGCGCGAGTTAGCGAACGACCCGGTGACTCGTGAACGATTCGAGCGGGCACGAGAACGCCAGCCCGATCGAGAAGGAGGTGACGAGCCTGAGGGGCGTGACGAATAAGTTCGCGAGTTGACCTTCTAATCGCACGCGGGGGCAGGCTCCTGGACGCATCCAGAGACAGTGGTTTCAGGAAGAGACGGCGGGCAGCCGGTGCGCGTGACGTCCTTCGCACCCCCGAGCGCCCTGTGTATACTCTGGCGTTCCTAAGGGAGTTCGACCTTCAGCCTTGGCGGGAACCAACATCGCCGCTTTCCCCTTCGGATCGGGCAGAGGCGCGCCGTGCGGCTGAGTGGGCGCTCGGCCAGCTCACAACCGAGTCTCTTCCGTTCGCTCGCACACCCGTTCCCGTTTACGAAATCGCTGAGGCTCTCGGGCTCCAAGTGGATGAGGCTTCCCTCGGTGGCACGTCGTCTGGAACTTTGCTTGGCACCTTATTGATCCACCGACAGGCCATCGTGATAGACACTCGCAAATCGGACCCGAACCGCTTACGGTTCACGGTGGCGCACGAGATTGGGCACTGGCTACTGCACAGGGGACTCTACGAACAACGAGGGGAATATCAGCCGGCGCCGGGACTCTCCGCGGATGCGCCAGATCTCCATGGGCATGCACTTGAAACCCAGGCCGACGAGTTTGCCGCAAACCTGCTGATGCCCTTGCGACTGATCAGGAAGAAGCTCGTTGGCCTGGAAGGGATCGGCGAACCTAGCGCCGTTCGACAGTTGGCAGAAACCTTCGCGGTATCAAGAAGAGCCATGGAAATCAGATTGGACCGCCTGGCCAAAAGACGCTTTGTGAAGCTCGTCCCCCGTGGGCAAAAGCGCCTTGTCCAAGACAAACCGGGAGGCTGCTCATGACCAGTTCGACCGCACGTCTCAGGCCGCAAGCGGATGACTCGATCCTAGTCCTCAACTACGGATCTCAGTACAGCCGGTTAATTGCCCGGCGTCTAAGAGAGCTTGGCGTCTACAGCGAGTTAGTCCCGCCGTCGGCTGCAGCTGAAGCCGCGTTTCGAGAGCTGTCGCCCAAAGGCGTGATCTTGTCTGGTGGACCGTTCAGCGCACCGGACCCAAGCTCCCCGGGCGTGCCGCCATTCCTGCGATCGGGAACGGTTCCGGTCCTCGGGATCTGCTACGGCATGCAGCTGTGGGCTCAGTCGTTCAACGGCGAGGTTTCATCCAGTTTTTCAAGGGAGTATGGCAAGACAGAAGTAGAGTGGCTTGAACCCGACAACGCACTCCTGAAAAGTGTTCCTCGCACCACCACGGTATGGATGAGCCATGGCGATTCGATCAGGAAAGTGCCTCCTGAGTTCCGGGTGCTTGGTCGGACTGTCGGGGGCGCTGTCGCGGCCATTAGCCGTGGGTCTTTCTTTGGGCTTCAATTCCATCCTGAAGTAAGTCACTCCCAGCACGGCACCGAAATCCTCAAGAACTTCGTCTTCGGCATCTGCGGATGTAGCCCCTCGTGGAGTCCGTCTGACTTCATCGAAGATGCCGTTTCAGCTATTCGTGAGGAGGTTGGCGACGGCCGCGTGGTTTGCGGTCTAAGCGGGGGCGTCGATTCTGGCGTCACGGCCGCCTTGGTTCACCGAGCGATAGGAGATCGGCTCACATGCATCAGTGTCGATAATGGGCTCCTCCGATCCGGCGAACTGGATCGCGTTCAAGAGATTTTCAGGAATGGCTTAAACTTGGACGTCCAGATCGTCGATGCTTCTCGCGATTACCTTCGCGAACTGGCGCACGTAACCGATCCGGAAGCGAAGAGAAAAGTCATAGGCCGACTTTTCATTGAGGTTTTCGAAGACAGCATCCGGACTCTAGGTCCCGTAGACTTCTTGGCTCAGGGAACACTCTACCCAGACGTTATCGAAAGCGCGGGCGACGTGGCCGGACCGGCGTCCTTGATAAAGTCTCACCACAACGTGGGAGGCCTGCCGAGCAACATGAGGCTCAAGCTCATTGAGCCCCTGCGGTTTCTCTTCAAGGACGAGGTTCGTATTCTGGGCAAGGAGTTAGGACTTCCCGACGAACTCGTCGGACGCCAGCCATTTCCGGGACCTGGCCTGGCGGTGCGAATCGTCGGACGGGTTACAAAGTCTCGGCTGAATCGGCTTCGGGCCGCCGACACGATCGTTAGGGATGAGATCGAGCGGACCAAGTGGTCCAAGATCCTTTGGCAGTACTTCTGCGTTCTTGCGCCATCGCTCAAGCGCGTAGGGGTGATGGGTGATCATCGCATGTACGGGGAAACCGTGATCGTCCGCGCGGTTCGTAGCGAGGATGGGATGACTGCCGAGTGGGCGAAGCTGCCTGATGATTTGCTCGAACGCATTAGCTCTCGAATAGTCAACGAAGTCGACAACATAACGACTGTCCTCTATGACATCACGAATAAGCCCCCGGCAACGATTGAGTGGGAATAGCCTTTTCAGCGAAAACTAGTAGCCTGCGCGCCCGTCTTCTATGTCCGTTCTCTCGGGATGGCGGAATCAAATGACGCTTCGGGTATCGGGTTTCGATCAGGCGCGGCAAGGAATCTCAAACGAAGAGGTACTCCGCGTTATCTGCGAGCTTATCCCGGAGCCCGAGCGGCAAGGCGTCCAGGAATTGGTTTACGAGCCAGCGGTGGATCTTGGCGTGGAGTTGCGGGCTGACCGCACTGGACGAGTACACCTGGACATCGAATATGCAATGCGTCAGCGGTACGCGAAGCAAGCAGAGTTGGGTTTCCACGAGCTGCGTAAGGATTCAGGGTTCGAGAGAATAGTTATTCGGACCACTGAAGATATGGACGGGAACATCCTTCACGAATTCGGCCACAGCGTCCAAAACCGCCTAAGCAGTCAAGCCAAGTCCGAGTGGTCTCGGCTCCACGTCCTGACCGCGCCAGAAGCCTTCATAAGCGAACGCGCATCTGCCGATGAGGACGAAGACTTCGCAGAATGCTACGCACTATTTCGGCTGAAACCCGCAAGGTTGCGGGAGCTGGACCCGAAAAAGCTCGCCTTTCTAGAAAGCAACCTTAACGCGCTCAGGGACGTCTAGCGGGGGACCTGCTCTAATGCGCCACGGCGCAGGGCAAACAACCAGCAGATTGATTCACTACAGTACAGTGGGCTTCGCCTAGCGCCTTATGGTCTACTCACTGCGGACTGCCTTCTCGAGATTGCGGCCACAATCCCAAGTCGTCTTGCGCCTCAATTGTCGCGTGGCTCTCATAGAATCGGACCTTGACGCGGCCGTATGCGAGGTCTACTCCTCCATGGACGATCGGCGTCTCGCGCAACCACTCCCTCGCGACGGCGAATCGAGCATGAACGAGGACCTCTCGACCTGCAAGTTCGAACGTCTGATCCCCGATGGTGAGGGTACCTTTCAGTTCGGAGAGCTTCGGTCTTTGCTTCTTCGCCGTCGCGGCACCCCTCCCAAACCGCACAACGGGCGCGAGCGCGCCGTGTCTGGCGAAGCGTACCGGGCCGCGGGCTGGTGGGCGCGTCATACCACGTCCCTCGCTTCCGAAGCTGCGACCGCCGCCTCAACATCCCCATCCGACGCCGTACGGAGAAACGTCAGCCAAGCCAAGAGATGTGCCGACGACCGCGACCCACGCCTGGAACTAGAGCTCGTAAGGCACAAGACCGCCTTAACCGCGGCTGTTCGCGCCCGAGCAACACCATCTCCTTGCTTCGCTTGCCAGGAGACCGACTATTGGGAATGGCCAGCCAAAATGGCGGGGGCTGGTCTGTTCGGCCTGCTACCCCGACCTTGACGCCCCCAGTGGCTACCCGTGAGGGCTAACCAAAGCCTCTGTTCCGGACTTGAGCGACGGTAACAGGCACAGGCTGGCTCGATGGGCCATCGATCATGGCTGTCCAGAGCTCCTCCACGAATGAGATCAGTGATCACGCGGAGCGTCTACCTCCAGGCGGTCGTCGCGAATGGCAAGGATGACGTCTCGCCGTGCCAGTTCTGCCCATCGTTCGGGTGCCTACCAGTTGTTTGCCCTCGCCGCCGGATCGGCCGCCGTCTTTTCCGACCCGGAGGTTTTTCGCGCAGTTGTCAGGCGGATCGGCTTCCTGGATCGGACGGCGGTGCTCGACGACGACGTTGCCCTGCAGGAACGCATCGAGCGTATTTTCGCTGAGCTGATGGCTAATCCGCGGCCACCAGCTGGTCCTCCACGCGGGAACTTCTTCGCACTCTGGATGGAGTCACGACCTAACTCTGAGCACTCTGCCCTCTGCACGCGATTAAGACCACGGAGGCTGTCGCCGTACCTCAATCAGCGTGTCGCTATCAGGGCATACTGGCCGGCCTCAGTGCCAGCTAGGATGAAAATTGCTCCGCCCTGCCGGATGGAGCTACGAGGGCTGGGGGTGCGGCGGGCTACCCGCACCCGGCCCGTCCTATTAATCGGATTGGAGCCAAAGGGAGGGGAGACCCTCGCGTAGTTCGAGCTTGGCTTCCCCTTCCCCAAAGTGGGCAACGAGCTTTCCGAACTTCGGCTCGTTCACCCGCTTTTCGTAGAGAACAAGTTCAGCGATCAGCTGTGCTGTGCGGCCAGCGACCTCGAACGTCGCGGCGTTGATCGTCACCGTCGCCGTGGTCTCCGACAGCTTGGGCCGCTGCGCTCGTGGCTTCACCGCTCCGGCTCCCACGTCCGCACAAGGCGCGCCGTGTTGAACCGCGTGGTGCAGAGCCACGGCGGGTTGGCTGGTAGGGCGGACGCCCGCCAGCGCCTCTTCACGCCGCCCCTCCTCCTCCAACGACCCGGAGGGGAGGCTTTCCCGAAATGTCGTCTAATCTCATATTGGCATCAGTAGAGGAAGATAATCCCTCTTCCGCCTTTTCGGGAAAGGTCCACCCCACGCCCCGCTCGTAGAGTTCGACAGCCCAGGGTGAAAGATTCCAGAGATCCGCCTTTCCCTCGCCACCCGGCGTTCGCTCGACCACTTCGTGCGCCGTGAGGTCCTCGAGGGCCCGTCGCGCCGTCGTCGTGGGGTAGCGCAAGGCCGTCGCGACCTCCGTAGTGTCAGGACGTC